>Ga0115011_10002522_pt1 | contig 12702 bp, 9 predicted proteins | sample TroAtlMetagenome_2_FD_88705 | JGI IMG/M metagenome (GOLD analysis project Ga0115011, IMG submission 88705) | Marine eukaryotic phytoplankton communities from Atlantic Ocean - Tropical Atlantic ANT8 Metagenome | ecosystem: Environmental > Aquatic > Marine > Oceanic | place: Tropical Atlantic... | reverse complement strand
GCTTCTGCAGTTCCCCTTCCAACTTCTCGTACTCGTCCATGAAGGCCGGCCGCACGTTCTGTAGACTCGAGAGTCGTTTCTCGTGGCGCTCGAGCTCGTTCTTCTTCTTCTTGATTTTCGCGTCCAAGGCCCGTTCGTCGGCGGCGTACTCGTCGCAGGCCTTCTTTGCGCTCTCGATGTCCTCCTTGCACCTCTCTACCAAGGCATCGACACTTCTTCTCACCTGTGTGGAAATCAAGCACGTCGATGGCGTGGAGGACGACGCGACGATTCAGCACACAGCTTCTCACATGAGCGTGCTCGCCGCCATCCAAATTAGAAGAAATAGTATCCAGAAATCGCAGAGCGGCCTGCCGGTCCTGCTTCACGTCGTTCTCGTGGCCCAGTAAGTCATGCAACCTAGCTCCCCGGTCCGTGATGTCCGCCGCTAACTGACGAGCCACGCGAATATCTTTCGACTTCGTACCCAACGACGGCACGTCCGGTAGCTCTTCCCCGGCCTTGTAGGCCTCCTGGGCCTCGCTAGCGGCATACAATGTTTTTGCTACTTTCAGCAACTCCCGCACCGCGTGCCCGTCCGCCATATACAGATTCTTCGTATTCAACTTAATGTTCGCTTTATTCAGCAAGGCCTCGGCCGTCTTCGTCAGGAAGTGGACCCGAGCCTCCTCCGTCTCGATGTTGTCGCTCATGACTATATCGGGGTCATAACGCTGGACCATCCAGTACAACGTGGACGCGACAAGGGGAAAATTTGGTGAGCGGAAGTTCTCTACAGAGACCAATCTTTGATACCCGAGCGCGCGCATCATCTCCGCGAAGTTGCGCAGCTCGCGGTAGGACATGGTTGTTTAAGGTTGTGGGCAGCCCCTTATTACTTCTGGTCGAGGCGGCAGCCCTTTTTCGTAAATCCGAGGGTTCGGTGCGTGCGCCGCGCGGCGGCAGCCGGCCGGCGTCCTCGCGGTTCCTTCCACACGAGGGCGGCGGGTGCAGCCAAAAACAAAACTCGACGCCGCACCGAAGTCCCAGGGACCGCTCGCAGCCGTTCCGAGGCGTCGGCGACTGGCGTCGAAGGGTGGGCGCGGTTTAATGCGAATTTGCTGTTTCTAGTGTCTTTATGAGCCGCTAGCTTTTTGATTTTCACGAGTGCGAGGCGCTAAAATCGCCGCTGTGGCGGTTTCACATTGCGAGAAGCCGAAGAGCTCTGCTCACATAGACACTGCGTCGCCTCCTGCAGTCTCCGCGCTGCGCAGCGCCGTGCAGCATATAACCGCAGCTGAGAGCAGCACATAGCGGAAGCAACCATGCCCCGCCCGCGGCCGCCCGTCGACGCCGAGGGCTACAGCCGCGCCGTCTTCCACAAGCGCGCGAACTATGACGGGTGGGCGCGGCCCGAGGTGATCGATCCGACGGGCACGCAGCACCCGCACAAGTACGTGGTAAGGTTCGCCTACTACAAGAGTGACGGCGCCGAGCCGGGCTGGCACGTGAGCTGGAATGATAATAGTGAGTGCTGGATGGACGACCACGAAGTCGAAGATGATTTAGATGCTTTGAGACTGTTCGCGGAACGAGCCGTCGACGGTGCGATGGCCGCGCAGGCCGCGAGACAGGCGAAGTACGCCGAGGAAGCGTTATTGCGAGCGAGACTCGCGAAGCGCCTCAAGAACAAGGAGGCCGCCCAGGCCAAAACCGCCGCGGAGCTCGAGGCCGAAAAAGAGAGAAGGAAGGCCGAGGAAGAGGCGGCACGTTCAGGTATCCCCATTCTATACGACGAGGACGACCTGCAAGAGTTAAGTTCATCAGCGGCGGCACCGATCGACGGCGAGAAGTTCGCGCAGCAGAAAAGTGCGCTGCTGGACAAGGTCGAAATTACCAATCACGGCGTCGTTCATGGTTACGGCGTGAAGGCGAGGGTGCCTCTAGAACAAGGTACGGTACTGCTGGACCCGACGGCGCTGATGCATTCTGGGGATCCGCTGGAGGTCGTGGGCGGGCCCGACTTCAGTGAAGCGTACATTTCCACGGGCAACGGGTCGTATTTCAGGATCCACTGGTTTAGTGGAGATACTATATTCCGTTCAGCAGCGACGTTCTGGATTAATGAAGCGCGGGACTGCGAGCCGAACGTCGAGTACAAGTCGACGTATGATGGTAGGATGCTGTCCGCATGGCGCGTTATTAGGGATGTGGCACCAGGTGAGGAATTGTTGGTGGTTTATAGTCATGCGGCGAACGAGGCGGAAGCGCGAGCGCCGTCCTCGGAAGGCTGGCAGGACGCGGGCAAGTACGTCGGGATGTACCTGAGGAGGGATGTGGAAGGTAAGAAGGCCACGGCTCGAGTCGTCGCGTATCTACCGTCCACGGCTTCCGATCCGTATATTGTTGATGGTACTCCGAGGGAACTGTGGCGCGTGCAGTACCTCGATAGTCAATTGAAGGGCGACACGCAGGACTTGGAGGAAGAGGAGCTTGAGTGCTCGGAGCCGTCGTGGACCGCGCCGTCGTTCGGTAAGAAGGCGCCCCCGAAACCGAAGAAGGAACCGCCCAAGACGGGCGTCGTCGCCGCGGGGACGAAGGTGCGCGTCACGGACCCGCGCTACGCCGGGGAGACGGGCGTCGTAGCGGGCTACCGCGAGTCGAGCGGCTGGCACGTCGTGCACCTCGATGCTGATGGAGGCGCCGCCCCGAAGTTCGTCCGCCTGAAGCACCTGCAGCGGGCCGACGGCGCGCCGCTCGTTTTAGATGATATCGCCGACGCCGCGGCGCCGGCCTCGCCGCGCGTCAAGGCGGCGGCGTCGAAGCCGAACGTCGGCGCCTTCGCCAGTGGCGGCGGCTTCGACTCCATGGTCTCGCCGCTGACGCCCGCCGAGCGGGCGCATTTCGCGACGCTGTCCGAGGCGGACCAGGAGATGGCGCGGGTCATGGTGCGGCTACGCCATCGCGATCCCACGGCGCATAATGACGCGCGGGCGCTCGCGGCGGACCCGTCCATAGACCTCCGGGAGGCGTACCGCCGCGAGCAGGCGTCAGAGACGATTTCACTGCCGAAGGGCACCTACGATACGTTCGACCGCCTCGAGGGTGCCAGACTCGGGGCGACCACTGTCGGGTCGACTAAACGAGGTCGCCGCGATATAGCGCGCACGAGAGTAAAGCCGCTCGTCGAGTCCTTCCTCGCGTCTCAGAAAGCCGCCGAAGCCGCCGCTCCGCCGCCGCCGCCGCCCGCGAGGAAGAAGCCCGCCGCGCGCAAGCCGGCGGCCAAGGGCGCGCCGCCCGCGCGGACGCAGCCGAAGCGTGCGCCGCCGCCGGCCCCGGCGCCGGCCGCCAAGCGCGTCGCGAAACGGCCCGCGAAAGTTCAGAGCGCCATCAGCGACAAAGCCGAGCTCGAGAGGCGCATGGCGCGCGACGGCTGGACGATGAAGCGCAAGGTCACTCACCTCGGTCCGATTACGGGCACCCCGAAGTACTACAAGCCGGGCGACGACCAGGCCTACGCGGGGCTGACGGCCGTCGCGCGCGCGCATTACCCGGACCTCGTCGCCGCGGTGGCTCCTCGCTCCGCGCCCGCGGCCGCGCCGCGCAAACCGCGCAAGGCGGCGGTGAAGCTGCGGGTCTTGGACCACGTCGCCGCGCCGTACATGGGGCGAGGGCGGTACGCTGGCATCGTCGTCGCTGTCGGCCGCGGGACCGTCGACGTGCACTTCCTGGACGGCGACTTCGCCGCCGGCGTCGACGCTGCGGCGGTATCCTTGTATACGGGGCGGCGCCTGCGCGTCGGCGCGGGCCCGGCGCTCGCCAAGGGCCAGAAAATCGCGACGCTCAAAGAGCCGACGGTGCCGCTCGTCGTCGTGGCGTTCGACGACGCCTACGCCGTCGTCAGCGGCCCGGATGGCAACCGCGCGTACCAGCGGGACGTGCTGCGCGCGTTCGACGACAACGATTCGTCCGACGACGAGGCGCCGGCCGCGCCGCCGCTTGATGCCGAGGCGCTCGACGCCGACGCGCCGGCCGCGCCTATGGAGGTCGACGACGACGACGCGCCCGCCGCGCCGCCGCCCCTCGATGATGATGATGACGACGACGACGACGACGACGACGCAGTGACGCCACTCCTCGCGGTCGACGAGACGGTCCTGGTGGGCAGCAACAAGCACGTGGCGAAGGTCGAGCGCGCGACGAAGCCCGGCGACGATGTCGTGCTCGTGCGCTGGCAGAGCACCGGCCACCGGGAGGAGATCAATTTATCAGAAGTAGAGCGGCTCGATCTGAACGGGGGCCGCTCGTCGCGCCGATCGACGGCGGCGGCGCGCGAAAGCGCCGCGCCGGAGGCGGCGCCGCCGCCCGCCGCCGCGCCGGAGGCGCCAGCGGCGGCGCCCGCCGTTGAGCCCAGAAAGAAGAGTCGCTTTACTGGCGTGGACGTGGACTGCGGCCGCCCTGGACATGGGGGGAAGTGGCGGGCAAGGATCACAGTGCGAGGGCGGGTGGTAGAGCTTGGCACCTTCAACGACGAGGAGGACGCCGCGCGGGCCTACGACGCCGCCCGGGTGAAATATAGGGACGAAGAGACGCTCAATTTCCCCGGGGAAGCACCGCTCGCCTCGGTGCTGGCCGCGCTGCCGGAGGTCGACGATGAAGGTCGTGTCGCTGCGCCGGAGCCGCGGCGGACGTCGCCGCGCACGTCGCCGCGATCCTCGCCGCGGCCGACGTCATCGCCGCGGACGTGCTTCGGTATGGCGCCCACCGACGATAGCGACGTCGCCGCGAGCATGCGTCCCTGCCTGAACCCGGCGTCGAAGCGGCCCTACGAGCGCCCCAGCCTGACCGAGGTGAACAGTGCTGATCCCGAGGACGACGCCGAGCTCATCTGTCGCCCGAAGAAGTCGCCGGCGAAGCGGCAGCGCGTGACGCCCTAAAATTAACTTAGTATATCTAGCGGAAGCACGCATCAATGAAGGCCTGCGACTGGACCGCCTGCACGCGGCGGCGGTAGAGCGACGTGAGGTTGGTGAGCGTCGGCGACACGGGCATGGGCGTCCAGGCCGGCGCCGTCGCCCCGTACGTCGGGCCGTAGCTCGAGGCCCAGGCCGACACGCGCGGCGCGCGGTACTCGTAGGCGGGGTGCCGGAAGAAGGGCCACGGCGCCGCGCGCGGCGGCGGCGGCGAGCGCTTCGCCGGAGGCGGCCGCCGCGCCTCCGGCGCCGCAACGCCTTCTGTGGGCTCCTTGAGCGGCGAGAGCGTCGCGAGCGAGTCGAGCGGGCTCGGCGGCGGCCTTTGGGCCTGGGGCGTGGCGATGGGCCCCTCCGTCGCGTCCAATGCCGCCGCGAAGCGCGTCTTCGAAGGCGGGCGCGGCGTCGGGTCGAGGCCGTAGCCTGGCGTGATGGGGCTCATGGAGACGAGGTCGTCGTCGCGCTGCCGGCTTTGCTGCGGCGTCGCGAAGAACTCCTTGCTCCGGCCGGGCATGGGCGTCCGCAGGGGCGAGCCGGGCTCCGGCGAGGCGGGCTCCGGACTCACGCGCGTCGTCTTGAACTCGACGGTGGCGTCGGCGGAGAAGGTGAGCGTGGTCTGGGAGGCGGTCGTGGCGAGTGCCATCGTAGCTTTTTGTTGCTGCGGGCAGCCTTTTTGCGACCACAGGGCGCCAGGGAGTGGGATGAAGGTGCGGATGCTGCTACAGGCACCGCTTTATCGCTTCTATCGCACCGCTTGGCGTCTTAAAGTCCGCCGCGCGGGAGAGGCGCTTGCTAGTTACAGACACTAGCTTTTCGAATGAAACTTATAGATGAGAGAGGCCCGCTTGTCGGGCAAGGGCAGGGACACACTAGAGCATCGCGAAGAACTCCTGCTCCGACATCAGCTTGATGCCGAGGCGCTGCGCGTTCTGGTAGGACGCGGAGGACTCGACGGGCCGCCCGTCGCACAGGCTGTCCCCCAGTACGACATAGGACACGCTCTCGTCGACGGTCTTCGCGACGGTGCCGCCGGCGGCCGCGACGCGCGACGACGCCCGCGGCCGCGACTGCGTGAGGACGCCCAGCAGAAAGACCCGTTTGCCCGGTATCGTCTGGCGCGCGGGCGGCGGCGGCGGCGGTTGCGCCCGCGCCGCGAGCGCGCGCGGGTTGGTCCCGAGCGCGCGGGGATTGGTCCCGAGCTCGCGCGGCGTCGGCCGCCGCACGGGCGGAGCCGGCGACGGCGTAATTCGTGGCGCCGGCGCGGGTCGCTTCGCCGTGCGCGGCGCCGGCGGTGGCGCCGCTCGCTTTGCGGCCGGCGGCGCCGCTCGTTTTGCGGCCGGCGGCGCCGCGCGCTTCGGGGCCGGCGGTCCGGCGCGCTTCGCGACGGCCGGCGGCCCCCGCGCCACGGCCGGCGGCCCGCGCTGCACGGGCTGCGGCGGCCCCCGCCGCGGCGGCGGCGCGGCCGGCGGCGCCTGCTTCTTCGTCGAGATCCAGCCGTCGTCGTTCGCCGGCGCGAAGATGGGATTTGAGGACGCTTCGTCCTCGTAGACCGCGCGCGGATCACGAGATAACAACCGGTCGACGTACTCGACAGCTCTAGGGTGCGCCCGCACCACAGAAGGATCAAAATTCAGCACGCGCAGCTTCTTCATCGCCGTCGCGCGACTCACGGCCACGTACGCCTGGCCGAACTCGCGGCAGCCCCGCAAATCGACCTCCAACAGATCCAGCGTCTGGCCCTGGGCCTTGTGGATCGTGACGGCCCAGGCTAATCGTAAAGGGAACTGCGACCTCGAGAACACTTCCCGGCCGCCCTCTTCCACGGTCTTCGCGTCCCGGTCCACGGTGGTCGTCTTGCCCGACGCCCACCTTACCACAACGCCGTCGACCGATCTAGAGGGCGCCCTGACGAACTCCTCCACAACACCTCTAGCGCCGTTCGCGAGACCAGCCGATACGTCCAGATTCGACAGGAGCATGACTTGCGCGCCGATCTTCAGTTTTAGAGTTGCAGCGTAGGGGTGGTGCCGCGCGTAGCGGTCGCCGTCGCCCTTGTCGACGCATGGCAAGTGTTCCGGGGCCGTCTTCAGGGCTTTCAATCGAGCCTCATTGATAGAATCGACGTCCGCATTATAACACTGCAATCTTGTCGGCTCGATGCCGCGCGACGTCCACGCACTCAAATCCGTGTGCTTCAACCTCCGAAGTAGCGCGGCGCTCTTGTTCGACAGCTTGGCTATTCTCAACTCGCCCAGTATTTGTAAAAAGGCGTCGTCCCCACTCTGCCGAAACACGCGCGTCAGGGCCCGCTGCTCCGGGAAGCAGCGGCGCCAGCACTTCGCCTCGAACGCAAATCCCCCCCGCGCGGACACAGGTGGTAATTGCAGGAAGTCGCCGCAACATAATAGTTGAACGCCGCCAAACGGCTTGTCATTTCCCCTAACGTATCGAGCGACGTGATCCAATTTATCAAACGTCGACGCGTCCAACATTGAGATCTCGTCGATGACCAACGTCTCGCAGGCCAGCCAGCGCTTCTTCGCCTTGTAGGACGAGGCCACGTGTCTCGCCAAGTCCGCGGCACTTTCACCGGCGTGGCCGACGCCCGCGAAGGCGTGGATCGTTTGGCCCCCGATCTGCGTGGCGGCCGCGCCCGTCGAGGCCGTCACGAAGACGCGGCGGCCGACGCGCTTCGCCGCTCGAATAGCTTCCTTGAGCGCGAAGGACTTGCCCGTGCCCTGCGTGTTTCATTGTTTGTTTGGTCACGAGCGCCGTTTTGGCGGTCATAACCTGCTTGCTCTCGCTCCGCGACTGGCCGCGACATACATCACACGTATCTCGGGCAAAGCATGCGGCGGAGCTCTCTCTCTTCGAAGATGGACGCCGGTGTAAAACGGCGCTGCCGGTGATGAAGCACGACGTGCCCTCGCGGGCCTTGGCGACGACGTCGAGCTGCTCGTCGCTGAGTTTTGCCTTCGTCTTGCGGATGCGCGCGTCGATTCTTTGCAGCTGCGACGCGCCGAGCGAGCCCATGAGGTGCGTCTCTTCTCTGTTAGAACCCAGCGGCCGCTTCTTCTCGGCGCCGCGGCGCATGAGGTCCGCGACAGAGACCTTGGCTTTTTTCTTGAGGGGCGGGCGCATCTTGTGGGTGAATTTGTCCATCTTGTCTTTTGTGCGCGGCGCGGCGCGTTGCGCTGCGGCTTGCGCTGGCGGCTTGCTCTGGCTCCACTGCGGCGGCGTTAGGCGCTTAACACGGCGCGCGCGGGCGCGGAACCGCGACGGTCCGCGTCCTATATGCTGCGGCGAGCCTCAGGTCTCGTGCGCCGCACGCCTGCGGGCCCAATACCCTCCTCAACAGCGCGAACGTGATTGCGGGATCGTGCTAGCGTGCCTGTAAAGACACTAGCCACGCTTCACTAGAGTAATCGGCGACGCGCGGTGTCTCCCCCCAGGGCTCCAGCCACTAGTCCTAGCACCGTAACATGATACACGCTCACAAGTCCTAGCACCGTAACAATAGGGACGGACGAGGGGCCCGTCGAACCTCAGCAACGTCACCTACTCCTAGCCGACTTGACGCCAGTCGGGGCGCCGTCGACCAAGACTACGATGTGGGAGACTTTAGACAGTAGGGGAGGCATGGAACGACCTACTGCTTCTCGCAGAAGTCCTTGATGAAGCCCGTCGTGAGCGACTTGGGCCGCTCGAGCGGCAGCCCCAACGCGCGGTCCCAGAAGACCTGGCTGAGAGCGCCGATGGCGCGCGACACGCCGAAGAGGACCGTGTAGTACTCGTACTGCGTGAAGCCGTAGTGCCACAGCAGCACGCCGGAATGGGAGTCGACGTTCGGGTAGGGGTTCGCGGTCTTGCCGTGCTCCGTCAGAACACCGGGCATCACTTTATAAATCGTGTCGACGACCTTGAACAATTCATCGTCCGGGAGGTGCTTGAAGGCGAACTCGCGCTGGCACGTGTAGCGCGGGTCCGTCTTCCTTAAAACCGCGTGCCCGAAGCCAGGAATCACCTTGCCCGCGTTCAGCGTCTCCCACGCGAACTCCGTGATGGTTTGTTCATTAATAGCCTTGCCTTCCGCGTCGAACTTGGCCTTGAGCTCCTGGATCCAGCCTAGTACTTCCTGGTTCGCCAGGCCGTGTAAGGGGCCCGCCAACGCATTTAAGCCGCCCACATACGCGTTGTACGGGTCCGACAATGTGGAACCAACTAAGTGGGTAGCATGAGCGGAAGCATTCCCACCTTCGTGGTCCGAGTGGATGACTAAGTACAAACGCATCAATTCATCAAATCCGGGCGAGTCCATACCTAACATTCTACAAAAGTTCGCCGAGTAATCCAACGACGTGTCTCCTTTCAGCTGTTCACCGTTGAAGTAGGTGTTGCGGTAGACGCGCGCCGCGATCGGGGCGAGTTTGGCAATCACATCTAAGACGTCCTCGTACGTCGACTCCCAGTACTTCGTCTTGTGGACGCCATCAGAGTAAGCCTTGGCGAAGTTCGACTCGGTCTGGCACCTGCGTTGTTATGGCGTTGTGTCGAGCGACGAGTCGCGGCGGCTGCTTCGCTGTGTCCTCCACGCCATCGACGCGTCATCGCGGGATCGACGCGTCGACGGCGTGCGCGAGGCCGTCGACGCGATAGGGCTCGCAAACGCGAAGGATCAAGGACGTATATAGGACGCCGCAACGATACGCCTGCAACCCGAGCGAGAACTGCGTCATCGGGTGCATCGTCTTCGGCAATGAATCCAGCAACTGCGTGGCGTGGGCCGGGAGCGCCGACCGCTCGAAGAGCTCCGCGGTGAGGCCATCACATTGTTCCTTCGTCGGGATCTCGCCCGTGAGTAACAACCAGAGAATGGCTTCCGGCGTCGGCTCGCCGTCGCCGGCCGGGCCCTTGAAGGTCGGGAGCAGCTCCTGGCACTCGGGGATCGTGTAGCCCCGGAAGCGGATGCCTTCCGCGGCGTCCAGTAGACTGGTTTCCCAGAGCATGCAGCGGACGCCTCTACCACCACCGATGCATTGGTCGACCGTGACCTCGCCTAAGACCTTGGAGCCGTGGTCGGCCTTCAATTGCTTCAGCTCCTCCTGCTTTTGCGGGATCTGGGCCGTGAGGGTCTCCTTGAGCGTCGCGTCGGGCGAAGTTTGCGGGACCGCGCTGGCGCAGCGAAGTAACTGGGTTGGGCGCGCTGCGCGCAGCGTCCGGACTAACATTTTTAGGCCTGTTATTCCCTCGTTTAGGGCGGCGGAAAGTAGCAGAGGCAGGGTCCGAGACCTCACTTACGACCTGCCGTTTTCGTGGGTTTCCGCACCCCAGGCGTGCCTCTACTGCTCTGTGGACTGTGTCCCCTCGCAGCGGTCCTTGAAAATTTGACAAAAACCCGGCGAATAGCACAGCAACTTTGCGACCCGGCGGCAAGCGCGCGCGCGACGCATTCAATACGTCAAGCGAGCAGCGCATACGCATCCAGCAGTAGCGCTGACGAGCCGTGCGACTGCCGCTCTCGCTCTTGCTACCGCAGCCCCATCCGCCAAGCAGAGAGCGCACACCACTCACTGCAGCCACGCAGCAGCGAACTGATACGTAAAGATGGTGCGCGCAAGGACCGTAGCACTGCTCCTCTGCGCAGCAGCGATCACAACTCTCACGTACGCCGACGACGAGCCGTACGAGCCGCGGCCGGACGCCGACGCCGAGCCTGCGGAGCCCGAGCCGGAGCCGGAGCCGGTGCCCCAGGGCCCGAAGTTTGACTACATGGACCCCGACACCTGGTCCCCGCCGGTGTGGAATTATTCGCGTGTGGCGCACGACGTGGCGTCGATGACATAGCGCCTCGAAGCTTTTGTCTCCACGCAGGTCCCAGCCCGCGCAGTACGTCTGGATGTTCGTGAAGCTCATCGCGGCCTTCTCGCCGATCTGGGCGATCCTCGCCGTGCTCATGAGCGCGTGGGAGGACGAAGAAGCCGAAAAGCTGAAGCGGTCGAAGAAGGCGGACTTTACGTTTGACAGCCCCGAGTAGGCATATAATTTACAGTATACTAGACATCTCTAAGCGACTACTACCACGTCATCCAGCAGGCCCAACAGGCCACCGTGACCGGCATGGGGCTCGGCGACGGCTCCATGGGCGCCTTCGTAGTAGATTCATCGCAGGCTGAGTGCCTGCCGTAGTACTAGACATCCGTCACGCCCGCGACTGCGACGAACTTGCTCCCGTCGCGCGTCATGGGGAAGACGGCGTCCACCACCAATGGGGGGATGCCCCCGACGACGTGCGGGCAGATCCAATCAGTCCAATTCTCGCCCACGGCCTTGCTACCGACAGGCATCGCGCGCTCGTCTCTGACAATAATGCCGCACTGCTTCCGTAACGCGGTTCTGGAAAAGCGCAGGCAGACCCAGGGCGCTTCGGAGTCCTGGTAGAAGTGGTTCGCCGTCTCTATGAGTCGAGAAGGCACGCCCGTCGCGTGCGTGAAGCCCTCCTCATCAAACGTCGGCGGGAAGTAGGCCTCTCCCGATGCTTTGGCGGCCTCCCAGCGGGGCTGCTCGCACTGCGTGGGGATTGACGCCGTCGACGCGACCCCCAAGCGACCCGTCGCGCCGATGGCGTGGGCTTGAAGCCATCGACACGCACACGCGTCGATGGCGTGGGCGTGACGCCGTCGACGCGACCTCAAAACGAAAGACACTGGAAACAAACCATGTGGTAGAGCACCTCGGGCGCGTCCTCGACCTTCGTATGTAATGCCGCGAGGCGCTTGGCCACCCCGGAGCAACAACTCGCCTCCTCGCGCACGCAGCGGTCCGGGCGGAAGGCCGGGATGCAGACCGGGATGTACGACGTGCCCGCCTCGGGGAAGCGCGGCTGGAACCGCGTGCCCTTATCCACCAGCGCCGTCTCGCCGGCCTTGAGCTCGACCGTCGAGCCGTCCGGCAGGCCAAAAACTAAACGGCCGGCGCAGCAGTAGATCCACTCGTCATAACCTAAAGTGAGCCACGGCTCCTGGCCGGGCTGCGACACCCAGACTCTTGCCAACGACATGCGGTCGTCCTTCGTCGCGACGTTGCCGGCGCACTCGTCGATGGCGAAGCTGTCGGTCTTGACGACATTCGTCGCCTTTCCTACGACGCTTACTCCCATTGTAGCAGTATGCGTCAGTGATAAAAACACGTGAAATGGATCGTTGCACGCAGTGCTTGTGGGTTCTCGGGCAGCGGTGACTACAAGAGGTTAAATGCAGCAGTGCTAACGTAGCAGTGATGCTCAACACTGTCAGCGTGACTGCGCAAAGGCCAAGCAGGGTGCAGTGCTAGTGTCTTACATGCCGCTAGCTCTTGCAAAAAGGCAAGTAGCCCCATACGTCGTAGACGTGCGCTAGAATTTATTGAAATCGTCGCATTGAGACGCTGCCACTGCGGTCTCGACGCGTGTGTGCCCAAAAGCGCGTTGCAGTGGCGTTTGAGTGCATCGCTCTGAGCTAGCTGCAATCGCGCCGCGTCGCTGCGCGAGCAAACGGCGCGTGCTGATTGGGTATTGCAACATTAGACCATGCACCGCAGTCTAGCACTGCTGGCATGCGCGGCAGCATTCGTGCCGCGCCGACCGCAGCGCCCAGCGCTCAGCTGCGCGGCAAAAAAACCGCAGCCGCCAGCGACGCGCGAGCTCGAGTCATTAAAGGTCGGCGAGCGCGTCAGCGGCCCGCTCGTCGGCAAGGTCTTCCAGGGGAAGCGCGGCGTC
>Ga0115011_10002520_pt1 | contig 12705 bp, 4 predicted proteins | sample TroAtlMetagenome_2_FD_88705 | JGI IMG/M metagenome (GOLD analysis project Ga0115011, IMG submission 88705) | Marine eukaryotic phytoplankton communities from Atlantic Ocean - Tropical Atlantic ANT8 Metagenome | ecosystem: Environmental > Aquatic > Marine > Oceanic | place: Tropical Atlantic... | reverse complement strand
CGATTGCCTCGAGGCACTCGTCCGGGGTCTTGAAGACGCAAACCACATGCCGGTCGTACGACAACATCGCGTTGTCGATTTCGTGGCGAAAAGTCTCCGTGGTCAGTTCCATGCGAGTGACGCTAGGGAAATGTTAGCGCGACGCGGCGCGATGTAAACAAAAGAACGGTTATTCGGAGGTGTCCGGTTCGCCGCCAGTTTCCTGTTCGCGGAGTCGCCGGAGCAGTTTGCGGACGTCAAAAGCGCCCCCGATGATCACCAACACCGCCATGACGGCGAACAGGCCGCAGCACACCAGCAGGATTACCATCCACACCTCGCGCCAGTTCCAGTCATCCCAAAAAAACCGGGGGATCACCAGCGCCAGTCCACCCAGCACAGGAATGCCGAATGCAACAGTACAGCGGAACATGGTGAGTACATTTTGAGGGGTAGTGTTCAGGATGGCCAACAGGCCGCCGGCCAACAGCAGGACGAGTGAAAGAGCACCTCTCCAAAGATCCTCCTCCCAGTAATCATCCCAAAACAACGGGGGAACGATCACGAGAGACGCCCCGAGCACGAGTATCCCAAAGGCAAGGATGAAACGCATCGGGTTGACCAGTCCGCGATTAAAGTCTTTTGGCTCGTCTGTCTTTGTTTGCGGGATGACGGGCGGTGCATCGGTGGAAGGAGTGACCACCGGTGGCGCAACGGCCGAAGGCTTAGCTGGTTTTTCCTCCGGCTGCGGCGGGGTGGGTTGATTCGTTTCGTCACTCATCGGTAGCCTCCCTTGGTTTGGGGTCGCGGAATAACAGGGACCCTAGGATGAATACCAGCAGGGTGAAAGCGATAGTCATCAACCCGACCCGGGCGCCGGAGAGCGGCTTGTAAAGCGACACCGTGTCGCCGATCTTTGGTTCGAAAACCGGCCATTTCTTTTCACGAATCGAGTTGACGCGTTCAACCTTCAAGTGGGGGTACTTTTTCTCAAATTCACTGACCACCCCTGCCTCGTCGGGTTCGCTGTCGAATTTAAGCTGAACGACTGTTGGGGGTGTTCTTTTGGTGTTCGATCGCTCGACAGCGCTGACTTTCGCCTGCCAATTTTCGTTGAGGCTGAGTTCGATTGCATCAGAGTCGCTGTACCTGACGGAGGCGGCCTGCGTCTGGCCATTTTTGTTGCGCACCACGGCCGTCCATTCCTTCAGCCCGTTGTATCTCCACGGCTTGGCCTGCTCAAATGGGGTCATCACGAAATCAACCACCGTGTCGGTGAAAAACGAACTTTCCTCTTCCTCTGGTTCCTGGAACTCGTTGTAGATGAGGACTTGATCGTTGATGTCGGTGATGGTGCGTTCCGGGATGCTCCCCGGAATCCAATTGTGGATTTTCTGCTGCACCGGGCTCAGGCCGATGATGGCGGTGGTGCCGGCCAAAAGCGCGAGTACGGCACCGGTCGAGCTGGCCCGATGCCAGTACAGCCCCCCGGCCAGCAGGGCGAATGCCCCGGTGAAATAGATTGCCCCCGTTACCGCCATGTAGTCCCAGATGTCGTCACCGCCCGGGTAAATGATTCCCCAGTAGAGGATGTACAGGCCGATGAGCACGATCAGGATGCGGGTGATCCGAACCCGGGTCGGGTTATCGAGGCGATCCTTGAACAGCGGCGCGATAATGTCCTGCGTGATCACCGTACTCCAGCAGAGCAGGTATCCGTCGTGCGTGGACATGAACGCAGCGATCATTGCAGCGGTCAGTAAACCGATTATCACGGTCGGAAGAATGCGCCCGAGGAAGATCGGCATCGCGTAAATGTTGTCTACACCCTCTTCGGTGAATAGTTGGTTCAACTCCGGTGACTTGGTGGTCGTGAAAAACACGTATGCACAAATGCCAAGCAGGGCTGGAATGATCATGCGGATGGCAAATGAGACAGATGACCAGGTGAATTGTTTCCGCACCGCAGCAGTACTCTCCATCGCCAGAGCGCGTGCGACGGCCGTAGGCCAGAGGGCGCAGTTGACGATTCCGAGGAAGCCCATCCAGACCACGTATTCCAGGCCAAAACTGCTCTCGCTAGACACTGGGTTGTAGGCGGAGTCCTTCTCGAAATGGGTGTCCATTGTATCGAAAATAGTTTCCCAGCCCACAGCGGAGACGGCGTACGCGGCTGTCACGAGAATGCCGATCGAGAGGACAACAAACTGAATGTAGTCCGTGATCACCACCGAGATCATGCCGCCGATGACCGTGTATACGAGGACCAGCACAAGCAGGCTGACCATGACCATCTTGAGAGAGTTGCCGTCCGGATCCATGCCGGTGATGCCCACGATAAACATCGCGCCGACCTTGAGGAAAAGCCCCATGTTCAGCAGGCCGCCGAAGGCGAGCATGATGCCGCCGAGGATGCGTGTGCGACGGCCAAACCGTTTCTCGTAAAACTCGGGGATGGTCAGCACCTTGTGCTCGCGCAGCCGCACGATGATGAACCCGGTGACGCCAATGATGAATGCGACCACGCCGGCGATGATCCCTATGTGAAACGCCGCGAACCCGCCGGTGAATCCCTTCTGGGCGCTGTACATCACCGTGATCAGGCCCATCTCCGTGCCGGTCAACGTGGCGATGCCCAGCCAAGGGCCGACCGCGCGGCCGGCCCCGACGAAGTTTGTCATGTTGCCAGCGTAGCGCTTGACGAAAAACGCCACGCCCACGGAGAGCAGCAGGTAGACCACTACAATGCCCCAATCCAAGCCTGTGAAATTACTTTGGCTGGCGGCGTTGGTTAGGGCGTTTTCCATTCGGGTTACTCGATGAGGAGCAGGCGGAAAAACTGGGCATCCGAATCGGAAACGTCAATCTCCACCTGCTGCAGGCCGGCATTTTCCGATTCCCACTCCATTATCGCCTCCCAGCCCGCTTGGCCAAGCGCCGGGGTGGATTGCAGTTCGACGATCTGCCCGTCGCGGGTGGCGTCAAAGCTCAGCTCGATGTTGCCGTTGGCCAAGCGCTTGGCCAAGAGGTTAAACACGCTGGCGGAGTTCTGTGGGTCGGTGCCAGCGTAATACTCGGCGAGGTTACTTAGGCCGTCGTTGTCGCTGTCTTCCGCGGCGTCGGCGGCCACGATCGGGTTCAGCCCGTTGGCCTCCTCCCACTCATCCGGGATGCCGTCGCCATCGGAGTCCTCGCCTTCGGATCGGCGATTGTCTCGCCCGGGGGTGGGGGCATCCGCCTTCCAGTTGACCGGGTCATTGCCAAATGCGGTGCCGGTCTTGCGCTGCAGCGTGGCGCCCCGGCCGTCGGCCTGACTGGGCCACGGGGCGCTGTCGCGAAACTTAACCCGGTCAACGAGAATGTACGGGACGAACCCGGCGTCCTCGCGATCCGGTCCCTGCGGCGGATCCGGCTTGTACAGCCGAACCGTGTCCCCTCGGTTGCTCAGGTTGCCGCGCATCGGCCCGAACAGGGTCGTGCCCTCCGGGATGTCATAGCGCTTGATCAAGCGCTTGGCCTGCTCCGGTTCCTTGACCGGGTCGAATTCGACCACCAATGCGTACTCGCCCGCAGTCAGTTGGGTGCCGACCGGGAACTCATATTTAACACCCCCATCGATCCGCCACGTGTTGACCGGGTGCAGCGGGTCGTACAGCGGCACGGACCGGTTGGTGATGTTTCGCAACTCGATGAACTCGTCGTCCGGCGTGCCGGCGCCGTGCGGCAGCGGGGCGGGATGGTACATGATTTCATGCAGCACGACCGGCCCGACGCTGGGTCCGGAGTTAGCTTCGCCGGTGCCCTTGCGAAAGGCGGCGAGCGTGACCGGTTGGCTCACGCCAAACGTCGGCCGGGAGAGGGTGACAAACTGGTCACCCTGACTCGTCTTGATGCGACCGAACGAGATGCCGTTCTCGGCCGCGTCAAAGTCGACAGTGATCCGAAAGCCGGTGAGGTCGCCGCCGGAGTCGGCCGCGGAGAGGATCACCTTGTCCCCGTGTGCGGAGTTGAGCGCGAAACTGTGGTCGGCACCGGGCGCCGGGTTGAACTGGTGTTCATAAAACACCGTGGTGCCCCGGGCGGGGAGGGTGGTGCCGGCCGGGATCTGGTATTTCCTGAGTTTGGACCTCGAGTTGCTGAGCCACCATTTGCCGATGTCGAGCGGTTCCTCGCCGAGGTTGCGCAACTCGATCGCGTCCTCGTACGGCGGGTCGGTATGCGTCAGCACCTCGTTGATGACCACCGACTCGATCGGCTTGTAGTTCGACCTGCCGGGGGTGGGCGTGTCGGTGAACGCGACGATCGTGCTCGAGCCGTCTGGCAGTCGGCCTTCCGATTCGCCCGGCTCGGTTTGACCGGTCTGCACTTTTTCGATCAACGTCTTGGAGCGGCTGTACAGCGCGACCTGTTCGCCGAGGTCGGCGAGGCTGAAGTTCAAGTGGTCGCCTCCCTTGGACAGGTCACCGTCGGCGATCCATTTCACGAAGCCTCCGGGGCTGATGAAGTTCAGCGGCGGAATTTCGAACTTGGTGCGGCCGATGGAACTGATGTCGTCGGTGAGGTGGTTGCCGCCGAGGTCCACGGGAAGCGGGTTGGGGTTGTACAACTCGATCCAGTCATCGCCCCGGCCGCCGGTGCTCCATTCGTTGATGACCACGTTCGAGGCGGTGGCGGTGAGGCGCGGGAGGGCGTTGGCCTTGCCCGGGGTGGGGCTGGTCAGGAGTTCCCAGTCCCCGTTTTTGTCCCGGCCGATGGAGGTGTTGGCGACCTGAAAACCGTAGTGGATGCTGTCGATGACCTGTTCCTCGGCATTGAACAGGTAGACCGAGCCGTGTGTGCCGCCGAGCGACCAGCCGGTGTTGAGATAATCCACCGGCCCAAGCGCGGGGTCGCGTGTGCCGTTGCCCCAGATGACCAGCCGGCCCTTGGCCCGGAGACGCGTACCCTCGGGGAAGGTCCATTGGCCCGGAGCCATCCGGTCGATGCTTACGCTCATACCGGTCAAGTCGTAGGAGCGGGATGAGTTGTTCTCAATCTCGATCCAGTCGCTGGAGCGGCCGATCGGGTCGATCACGGCAGCGTCGTTGATGGCGAGGATTTCATTCAGTCGAATGCCGGTGGTCGGCGGCTTGTAGTTGGCCTTGCCGGGGCTGATGGTGCTGGTGAATGTCGTCCAGCTGCCGTTGCCGTTCGGGTAGCGGCCACGTGATTCGCCCTCCTCCTGCGTGCGGTAGCTGACGTCGTCCAACTCCGCCCCGTTGCGGTCGCGCAGCAGGATCGTGCCGCCGGCTGCGGGCAACCGGAAATCAAGGTGGCGTACGCCCGGCTGTTCGTCGGCGCTGAATCGTTGGTACCCCTGCGCCGGGATGAACGAAAGGCGACGGTAGATGAACCTGCCGAGGCCGACCTCCCACGTCAGCCCGAACAACGCCGCCGGTTTGCTGTCCATGTTGTACAACTCAACCCAGTCTTCCCCGCCAGCCGGGGCGGCCGCGACGAATTCGTTGAGCCGGAGTTTTTTCAGGTCGGCCACACTGGCATTCTTGTTGGCCTTGCCGGGGGTGGGCTGGTTGAGCACCCATCCGTTGACACTGCGGCCGATGGAGTGGTCGGCCACCTGCATCCCGAAGGTGATCACGTCGACCCGCTCGCCGGCCGGGTTGAACAGGGTAATGGTGTCGCCGTCGTTGTCCATGGCAAACCCGGCATGCAGCCCGGGCGCCTCGTGGTCGTCATCCAGCCAGATGGTCAGGTAAACGTCCGCTTTGATCACAACGCCGGCCGGGATATTGAACTTGCGTGGCTTGGCCGGGTTGTCGCTCAGGCTCCAGTTCTGTAAATACACATCGGTGCCGGCCACGTTTTTCAGCTCCACATAGTCGGGGAACCGAGTGCCGTTCTTGACTGTGCTGACGTTTTCCGCGAGCACCTCGTTGATGACCACCAGTGGCTCGGGCGTGTCCGCGTTTGGTTTGCCGGGGGTACCGCCCTTGGCCAAGCTGGCGCGCCAGTTGGCCGGGGCGTCGGGGTCGCCGTCCGCGTTGGCCAGGACCAGTGAGTAGCCGTCGCCGTCGGCCTCGCTTGGCCAAGCGCCACGATCCTTGTAGTCCACCGAAAGCACCGTCTCGCCGTTGCGGTCGACCAGGGCCAAGCGCTCGCCCCGGTTGGACAGGCTGCCCTCGTACAGGCCGCCAATGCGCACGCCGGGGTAGCGACTGCGAAATGCCTCCACGTTGGCATCGTTGACCAGCAGCAGTCGCGTGCCGGGAGAGAGCGGCGGGCTGCCCTCGGCGAACCGGAACGAGATGCCGTCGAGCGAATAGCCGGAGAGGTTCAGCTCGGAGTCGCCCACGTTTTGCAGTTCGACAAATTCAAACGCATCACCGCCCTGCGGGTTATACATGATCTCGGTGATGCGGATCGGCACGGCACTGTCGCCTACCTGAAACGTGGCCGAGGTGAGGGCGCTCCACTTACCGCCGTTCAGGGTGCGGGCCTTGACCTGTGCGCCCCTGGTGAGCGTGACGCCGCCGGCCCTGTCGTATTTGCTGGCAGTGCCGGAGACCGAGTTGGCAAAGCGCACGCGCGGGTCGGAGCCGTCTGTCGTGTAGTATATGTCCCCCTTCGTGGCGGTTAAATTGAGGTTGAATCCGCCCGGCACAAGCCCGCCGAATTGATTGAACGTTGGCGCCGTGTCGGAAGCCGCCAGGTTGGCATCCTTGAGGTGCTTCATCATGTTGCGCCTCCTGTTTTTGATCCAGTTAAGCCCCCAGTTTTTGTTGAGGCTCACGGTGCCACGGACTGTGTCGTAAAGTTCGTCGTACGTCTCCCGGATTGCTGCGTCGGTGAGGCCGCCGTCGTTGTAGAAATGCCTGTGAACACGGTCGGCAAACAGCAGGTTAAATTCCGGGCCTTTTCTCAGTTGGTTGAACAGGACCGCGAGATCGGCATTGTTCCCGGAGCCCAGCTCGTTGTTGATCGTGTTATGGCTGGTACCAGCCTGAAAGGCGTGTTCGGAGTCCCACGCGTAAAACCGGAACGGCCCATCCGACTTGTGGCGTGCGGCCCGCCAGTTGTTGTGGGGCCAGTCGCGGTTGGCGATCCAAATCAGCGGGAGGAGGTAGTCGGCGAAGTTGGCCATGTCCACCTGCTGTTCCAACTTCTGAAAGTCTTCCGGGTCGGTGAGATCGTAGCGTCGAGCGTTGGAGATTAGTTTTCTCCATGAAGAACTGCTACCGGCTCGCACTTCGTTGAATTGAGCCATCACGTCGTAGTTTTCATCCGTCTGATACCAATCCGCGAGGAACTTGGTGTCGATCCGCTCAGTAGGGTTATAATAGCCCTTGTATTTGCCGTTGATGAATAGATTGACGAACGTGCCCCGTGATTGAACCTGCCCGGTATTCAAGCCGAGGCGGCGTGACCACTCGTCCTTGATGAACGGGCTGGTGTGGTCGTTCATACCGGCCCGCAGCACGATGCGATCGAAGGACTGCACCGGTGTGTCGCCAAAAAGCGGGTACTCCAGCCGCCCCGTGCCGTAGTCGCCGCGGAAGTACAGCCGGAACGAGTACTTGCTGAATGGCAACTGGCCCGTTGGGTTGTAACGAGGGCGGACGTAGCCGCCGCCTTGGATGCGAATGCCGCAGTCCACCGCGAAGCCGCCGTTGTCCTCTGGCCGGATCAACTCGGCGGAGACTGGACGCTCCCACGTGATGCCGCGGCGCTGTGCGTTGGGCTGTTTTTGGATGCCCTTGGTGCCCCAGAGGTGGCGGTCATCCGTCACCAGTGACAAGGCGGGGAGACGTTTGCGGCTGGCGGACAATCCATAAAAATAGGTGTTGGTTTTCACTTTGGAGGAGAGCATTCCCTCCTTGGATGCCACCGCACGGACGATGCTTGTGCGAGAGATGCGGATCGGGCCGGTGTAGACCTTGCCTACGGTCTCGTAGCGGCCGTTGCCGCAGCAGGCCGGGGTGTCCCCATTGGTCGTGTAGCGGATGGTCGCCCCGGGAGTCTCGGTCGAGAGGGTGAGGTACACTGCCTTGCGCTCGTAAAAACCACGCGGGAGGCTGAAGTGCACCGGCTTGACCCGGCCGCTGACGGTCTTAGTGCTGTTTTTACTGCCGGGGGTTGGTGTTTCAAAATACACCCATTCATCGTCGGCGTTCAGACCGAAGCTGTTGCCCGGTGCCTGTTCGCGAAACCGCACGGAGGACACAGTGCGCCGGGGTGACTCGGTGCTGCACAATGCGAGGAATTCCCCGTTCGGGTTCAGCTTGAAATTGGTGTGCAGGCGGGTGGGGTTGCTGGCGTCATCCTCGCCGGTGGCGAACACCACCAGCCGCTCGTCGGGGTCGAGCGTCACCTTGGGGAAGAGCCATTTGGCCAGATCGCCGTGATCATCCGTCAACGACCAGCCCTCGAGGTTGACCTCCTTTTCGCCACGGTTGTGCAGCTCGATCCAGTCGCCATCCACGCGCTTGTAATCCTTGACCGAGGCGGCGCTCAGCTCGCTGATCACCACGTCGCCCGGGGTGTGCTCGGCATCGACCTGCACCGTCCAAGCCTCGCCTTCGAACCGGTTTGGCGTGCGGTTAAAGTCGGTGATGTCGGCGTCGTCCGCCCACGTCAACTCCACTTGGCCAAGCAGGATCGGTTCAAAATAAAACAGGTACGGCCCGGCACCGACCCCGGTGACTGACACGGCCGTGACTCCGTTGGCCATCAGGTCGCGCGCGTCCACGCCCTGCACCGGCTCGTCAAACCACACCTCCGCCTGGCTAAACTGCCGCACCGTGCCCTCGAGCGGCAGGTGGCTGGCCAAGCGCGGCGGCACGAGGTCGAGCAGCTCGTACGTCCAAGGGTCGTTTTTCGGTGCAAACGCGTTCGGTGGCGAAGCCTGGTCTCCGATGCCGTGGGTCGGCGACCACCAGACATCGATTTTCCCCGGCGGCAGATCGTCCAATTTGAATGTAAAGGCGTTGCCCTTGGCCGACACGGACAGCGCGGGGTAGTCGTTGACCATCAGGTCGCCGGCCTCGATGCCGGACATCGGCTCGCTGAATTTGACGGTGATCGCGTCGAGCTTCTTCATCTCGCCCGGCTCGGGGCTGATTGAGACCACCTCGGGCGGGACGAACTCGCGCTCCTTGGATGAGAGCCGGACGTCGAGGTAGGCGTCGCTGTTGCCCTTGCTGAAATTCAGCAGCATGACGCAGAGAACATTCCAACCCTTCTCGGTGGCACCGCCGAGGTTGTGGATTTTTGTCTCGTGCCATTTGATCGGCTCGCGGTTGGTCTTGGCCGAGCGCGAGCTGTAACGGAGTGTGGAGGAGGGCTTGTGCAGGCTGGCAATCTCCACGCCGTTGAGCCACGCGACGTAGCCGTCGTCCGCCTTGACCTGCAACGTGCCGGCGCCGAACAGCGAGGGGTCTACCACCCGGAACTTGCGCCGGATGTAGACGGTCGAGTAGCCGTTTTTCATGTCGCTCAGCTCCGTGCCGCCCTCGACATCCTCGTTGTTGTAGAACGGGAGTTTGCCGCGCGACCATGAGGCGTCATCGAAGTCGATGCCGGTCCACGCCGAGCGCGGCGACGAGGCGTCCTTGGTGCCCTTGTGGTACTTGAAGACGACGCCTTCCTTAATGAGATCGCCCCCCCGGCACGGCGCGGCAAACGCGGCGAGCGCCAGAGCGAGCGTGAAGAGTCTGTTGGTCATTCGATTATGGTCTGTTGATCAACGGCCAAGTCGCTTGGCCAAGCGCGGGTTGCTCTGGATTGGGGGGGGTGGGGTGGCTCAGGCGTCCTCCTTGCCGTCGGCCGTGTTCTCCTTGTCGGGCACCTGTTTGACCTCGAGCGGAATGCTGGCCTCCTGCCGGCCGTCGATCGCGATGTCGATCGCATGCTGCCCGAAGTTTTCAAACTTCAGCCGCTGTATGTTGAGAATGAAATTCCGGTAAAGAAACGAGTCGCCGGGCGGTACGTTTACCTCGAACGGCAGCTCGATGCTGGGCATGACGAACTTGCCGTCCTCGTCGACGAAGTTGATTCGCAGCTTGTGCTCGCCCTCCTCGACCCGCTTAAAAACGATCCGCAACACGATTGAGCACTGCGGGTAGTTTGCCGGCAGTTCCTTCGTATAGACGGAGTTGAACGTGCCAAGCAGGTTCAGCTTGCCCTTGTAATCCGTGGCTGCATCGCACAGCACTGCTACTTGAATATCCATGTTGGTCACACCACGCAGCGCTCCCGGGCGCCCGTGGCCAAGCAGGGTAGCCCCAAATCGTTAATCTGCCAAACGCTGAACTCGCAGCCGATAGAAGCGCTTGGCCAAGTGCTCGGCCAGGCCAACCGGGATGCGCTTGACCTCCTTTTCCAGCCCCCTGGCCGGGGTAAACACGTCGCCGGGCAGGGGGCCCCACGGGCCGGCCGGAGTGTCGGCGGATTGCAGCATGTACGAGCGCCCGGCGCGCATGGTGAACTCGATCTCGACCTGACCCGCTTGGCCAAGCGTGAATTCGAGCCGGAGGAAACTGTCGGTATCCTTCGGCAGCGTGCCGGAGTAAAACTCGTGGGCGTTGGTTGCACCATCGCCGTCGGGGTCATTCGCCGCATCGTCGAGCAGATGGTTCAGGCCGTGTGCCAGTTCCCAGGCGTCCGGCATGCCGTCGCCGTCGCTATCTTTCGGCAACACTGCCGGGCCGTCGTCCGCGCCAGGTGAACCACCGTTCGCGGCGCTGACCGTCCAGTTCTTCGGATGGTTCAGGTCGCCGAGTGCCTGTTTTTCCGGATCGGTGACCACCTGAATGAGCGACCGCCCGTCGCCATCGGCGGCCTGCGGCCAGTTGTCATCGTCGCTGTACTCGAACGAGACAAGCGTGGCCCCGTCGGTCGCTGACTGTACCCAGACCTGTTCGCCGTTGTTTGCCAACTTACCACGGTACGTGCCAAGGATGAGCGTGGCGTCGTCCAGTTTGTATTGGGCGCGGAACGCAGAGACATCGTCGTTGCCGATCACCAATGCGAACTGGTTCGGCGCGAGCTGCATGCCAGCCGGCACAATGAACCGCACGCCGCCTGAGATCGCGACACCGCCAACCTCGAGCGTCTTGTCGTTGGTGTTGTGCAGCTCGAGGTAGTCAAAGTCCGCACCCTCGCTGGCGTGGTACATCAGCTCACTCAGGACGAGGTGGCTCTTGAGGCGCTCGAGCGTGTCCGGTTCGCCGGCCCGGAATTCGACCGGGTCGGACCAGTGACTCCAGCGGTTGGTGTCGTCGAGCATCCGCACGCGGGCCCGGTACCAGTGGCCCACCTCGGCCACGCCTTCCGGGATCGTGACGCTGTCGGCGAATTCGCTGATCACGTCCGACTCCCACACGGCATCGATCTCATACTTGCGCGGGTTTTGCGGATCGTACGCCAGGGCATCGGGCGCGGTGATCTCGGCCAGGCGCCATTTCATGCCGGCGAAATCCCCGGTTTTGTCGGAGAACGCCGAGCTGTGGAAACGCAGGTTGTTCACAGGGAAACCCTCGCCGCCACCGTAGCTGATCTCCGGCTGTGCGGGATGCTTCGTGTCGCGGGCGGCGGTCTTGAGGATGAAATTATGCCGGGTGCGAATGTAGTTTTTCATCAGCTTCACCATCCCGGGAAAGTCCTTGGTGCTGGCGCGCTGGTAAAAACGACCCTTGCCGGCCTTGCCGGAGTTGACCTTGCCGGAGGCCATGATCGGGTGATAGTCCCACTTGGCGCGGTCGGCATCGACGATCGACAGCCAGTTGGGATCGGGGTGGTCGATGATCGCCGCGTGTTCGTCGATCAACTTGTAGCCTTCGTCGTTGTTGTAAAGCAGGTCGATGATCTCGCGGGCGCGGTTGCCGTATTCGACCTTGAAAACCGAGCGGCGCAGCAGTCGGCTTTTGAACGGCTCCTCGCCGTTGCCGTACATGTTGCTGGCCCAGGTCAGGTCGAGGTCCCACGGCAGGGTGGCCCACTTTTTTGTCTCGGGGTTGAGGTAGTAGAAATAGTTTTTGCCGTAGCCGATGTCGTAGTGGTGGATGCCCTCGACGACGGTGCGGTAGCTGTAGTAGCGGGGCAGGTCCATGTTGGTGCGCCACCAGTCCTCGCTGGGGTTGCCCTTGTAGCGGTTCATGTAGCTGTTGAGGTCGGACTTGTCGGTGACGGCGAACGGTCCCTGGTTGTTGAGGTCGCCCGATCCGCCTTCCATCTTGTACAGGTTGCCGTCCGGCAGGTTGTGCTCGTCGAGGAACCGGCCGTCCATCTGCTCGATCGCGAGGTAGAGCCCCCAAAAGTCGCCGTCGTATTGCGTGGCCCCGTTTTCATCGGCTTCGTCGATAATCCGAAAGTGCACCCAGTGCGTGTGCGGCGCCTCGACACCGGTGAGATTGAACAGCTTGAAGCCGACCGCCTCGAACATCCCGTGCTCGCCCCGGTGCAGGTAGTTGCCCTGCTGGATGCAGGCTGAGAAGTTCAGCTTGTCCCAGCGCGTGTTGTATTCGCGGCCGTAATGGTCGCGCGCGCGGAAACCGTGCCCTCGGTTGAAGTCGAACTTCCACATGTTCTTGCCCATCGCATAGCGCCACACGCCGCCGCGCGCCCGGTAGCGGATGTGATCGTACACCTCGCCGCCGTAAACCAGCGTGCCTTTCCACTTGTAATTGTCGCCGCGGTACTGCTCGTTCCATGTCGAGGTTTCGACGTCGT
>Ga0115011_10002517_pt1 | contig 12708 bp, 17 predicted proteins | sample TroAtlMetagenome_2_FD_88705 | JGI IMG/M metagenome (GOLD analysis project Ga0115011, IMG submission 88705) | Marine eukaryotic phytoplankton communities from Atlantic Ocean - Tropical Atlantic ANT8 Metagenome | ecosystem: Environmental > Aquatic > Marine > Oceanic | place: Tropical Atlantic... | reverse complement strand
CTTGTATATATAAGTCCATAGGAATATCAGTGTCTTCAAGACCTACATATAAACCTGTATCACCGTCCTTGGCGATGGCTGCAGAGTGTTGATAGCCATTACAGGTACCGTCAATAGGACACGGTATACACACTTCATGGTTATCATCAGCTTCTATTCCTTCCCATTCAAATGCACAAGCCAGAAATACAAAAGGTTTTTCACAATCATGTATGGTTTCGTTCTTGGCGGTATCCAAAATCATGTCTGCATTTTCTTCACACCAAGTTATACGGTCATTCAGCGACATTTTATCTACAGAGATATTATCTATACCTTGTTGTTCCATGAACTCTTTGTAGTTCCACTCGGTCCACTTAGGTATCTTATCTATCTCGTAAGTTTGATTATAGGAATTTGCTGTATGGATCTTAAGGGCTTGTAGACCTTTCTCATCAAGCGGCTTACCCCTGGAGAACATCATAAGACCTCTTGCCATGTCTGAGCCCTGATAGTTAAGAAAGGGTTCACGATAATATATACGCCCTCGATAGTCAAACTCAATAGCCTGAAAGAACTCTTCCATGTTTAGCATGGCTTCTGCCTTACGTAGAGTTATCCTTATCTCGTTATTCTTAGACATAGCTCTCAGGACTGCCAGCTTTTTATTCCACAGTGCTGCCTTCTGATTATAACGTTCTTTATTTTTCTTTGTGTCTTTAGCTTTCATTGCGTTATAGGCATTCTTAAGGTCTAACTTAGAACCCTCCTCGGGCATCTCAGGGATTGTGGGAAGAATATCTAAAAGATTTTTAGTAATCACATCATACAGTCTTTTATTTATTTTCCATGGTTGACCTTCAAGTTTATCCGCTGCCTGAACAAAAGGTTTTCTTATTAGACTTTTAAACTTAAGGGCTCTGTCGTCATCCCATCCTTTAATTATGGGCCTACCACCTCTAAATAGGGATCTTACCTTTGGTAGTTCGGTGTGGTGGGTTGCGATAAGAACGTCCCTGTCTTCTACTACAGGTATTACATTTATCTCGGCCCAGCCTGCCGTAGGTTCTACCATAAAGGGTGCGTCTCTATCCAGCTCAGAAAACCCTGGGTCCCTGTAAACTCTCAGATAACCTTTCTGTAAGAAGCTTTCAATGATTAAATCACCAACACAGATTTCATTACGCCATGAAAGAGTTTCATCTGTAATGTAATTAACTAACACACTACCTATTCGAGTAGATAAAGCAGTTAGCTTAGCTTTACCTGCTGGTACTGCCCGGGTATCTCTTGAAAAGAAAGCTTGTACAATATCAGCAGACATAGAAATTATTTTTTCTGCGTCTTCATTAAACTTAGTATAGAATCTTAGTAGTACTGCTCCAGAATTAGCCTTAGGATTATTAGGATTTATTTTAGCTACCCTATCTTTAAGGTACTTAGCTACTTCTTCTATTCCACTCATGCCTCTCTCCTTAAAACGATGTTTCGTTCATGGCCTCAAGTCTGCCTGTATTTGGTATGTATTTAACGGCGCCTGCGGGTCCCGTATTACCTGTATACCGAGATTTAAGTACCTTAAGTGCGATTATATTTCTGTCTGCTTCATCGTCACTTGCTATATTCCTGGCGAATGCAATGATATCATGTGATACTTGTTTAATAGAACCACTACCACGGATATCATCTACAGTAGGCATTATCCCTTCTTCGAAAGACTTACCTGCTGTTAACATTTTCCTCAAATGAGATATTAAACCTATCCATACGTTATGTTGCTTAGATATTCTTAAAAGGTCATTCATTATCTTATCGACTGCTTCATTACCTGTGAGCCCTTCAGCACCTTCAGATACAAGAATAGTTATATGATCTATAAATAAATACTTGCAGCCCCTGAGAGCCATGTAATCTAATTGATTAACTATACCGTCTGACATAGATCCGGCATGATCTAACACGAGTACTCTGTCGTCACCAAATACTTCTTCAAAACCTTTCTTTAACTCTGTAATAGGAATGTCTTCATTAGCAGGGTTACGATTAAGTTTCATACCAGATAATTTCTTAGCAGTCTCTGCGGGAGACTCTTCAAGAGATATAAGACCTATTTTATCATCAGTATTTTCTATTATCTCCAGTATTACTTCTCTTAATAGAGTACTTTTACCAGCTCCGGTGCCCGATGTAAAAAGAGTAATCTCTCCTGGCCTCATACCTTTAAGCTTTTCATTGAGCCCTGGTAAGCAGCTTGGGAAGGGTTTAGATTCTATCTTATCATAGTCTTCCATTGCTTTCCATAGCTGATCTCCACTTAGTATGAATTGAGGATTATATATCTGTGCGTTCCATATTGTTTCCATGACAGAACGTTTACCCAGTGCAGTATACTCCTCACTTGCATCTTTCTTATTAGAAGTAGCTATCTTTACTTTATCATAACCAATAATAGATGCCAGCTTTTCTATAGCGATTTTACCTGCATCATCCTTCTCAATGTAAAGGACTACTTCGTCAAAGGATCTTATCCATTCTCTTTGTTCTATAGCAGCCTTTAAGTTATTAGCGCTGGCAATAGATACAACGGGATAAATCATATTGTAATGTTGTTTGCTACACTCTGCTACGGCGAGTGCGTCCTCTTCTCCTTCTGTTATTATTAAGCGCTTACCACCAGGGGCGAATGCGTGCTGACCAAAGAGTTCATCACCAAGGCTGCCTTGTATCTTAAAAGCCTTAGGTATCTCTCTTATTTTAGAACCTGTTTGTTTCTTACCTCTAAAGTACGGGTAATAAACTTTATCTGTCTTACCGTATTGATCTACACTGCTAACTACTTTAAATCTTTCACAAATATCTTTAGAGATTTTTCTTTCTTTGACAGTGCTGTAAGGTAAATCTGCTATTGTATTCATAGTATCCCTTTCTGTTTGATGATTCTCATCTTTATGTAATGCACCGCAAGCCATACATTTATTAGGTGCGGTATCGTCATAGTGAGCTACGGCGTCACTAGAACCACATATACTACATGGTCCATGCCTTAAAAATTTAGCCATTGTTTCTCCTTTCTGGCTAGATAATTAAATACCTATCATTTTCCTTTCTTCTTAGGTATATTAAGTCTGTTGTTAGTTGTAATTCTTCTTCCCATCCTTTCCCATAGATATCTTTCCATGCTTTAATTGTTGCCTTCTGCGGGTCTTTACCTCTACCGCTGAGAAGTGCTTCTGCTTTCTTAGGTCCTATCTTTGGTAGACCTTTAATATTGTCTGAAGTATCTCCCATAAGAATTTGTTTATGAAGATTATAACTAGCTTCTTCCTCAGTGACTTCGATATAACGCCAGTCTTTATTATTGAAGTGCATTCCAGGTACTTGCAGCATATCTTTATCGATAGATACTATGATACCTGGTTCTTCAGTCTGCCACATAGCTAGTAGATCATCAGCTTCTTGACCTTCTGCTGGGATAGCTTCTAGTTCTTCACGAAGGAATTTGTAAGCTTCAGAGAATAATTCTTTTATTTCAGGATCTTCTTCTTTCTTTCTGTTAGCTTTATAATCAGGGAATATTTCTCTCCTGAAATTACCCCTACCACTGATGGCTATCTTACCGTTATCTGCCATAGTCTCATGCATAACATCATCTATCAGGTTTAAAGCTTTTTCTTTAAAGCCTACTATATCATTACCCCATGCGCAACGATGTACGAGAAGATCTCCATCAATATAAACGTTCATTAGGAACCTCCTTTCTTGATGTTCCAGTTGTTTGGATTATGCTTATCATCGTTATAGTTGTTAGCGGGTCTCAGAAATCGTTCATAAGCTTTTGCCTTATCCAAACTTAAATTGGCGTAAAGAACATTATAACATATTTTGTTCTCTTTTGCAAGTAGTTTTTTCATTAATTTTTCTCTGCCAATTAAATAATCTCCATGAGTAATATAATACCACTGCTCTATCTCATAACGCTTAATAATATTACGCCTACATAGCGGCGCTACACCTATGTAACCATCTTCTAGAGAAGTATGAGCATCATTATTAATCCAATACACTTGGTAGCCATCTGTTTTATACTTAGGATAGAATTGTCTTTTAAAGTATTCATCACGAGTAAACTTATCTGTGACTACATGGCCCAACATTTGGTCATATTGTTTTAATACTTCGTTTTCCATTAGTGAACCTCCATATAAGTGTTACCAGATTTAATATCACCTGCTTCCATTATAGTTACATTGTAAAGTTTAGGTGCTTCTTCAAACCAATGTTTAATTATTGATTTTGCTTTAGGTATCTGAGCAGGGTCATCTAATTCCCACGTACATTCATCGTGATAAAATAATAATTGATTAGCTTTTATATTATCTTGTTGAAATTGTTCATTAATTTTTACTACAGTTGCTTTCATAAGGATAGCTTCAGTACCTTGGATAAGATAATTAAATGCTTTATAAGCTTCTGGTGTATAAAGGCGTCTACCATCTATGCTTTTAATATAGCCTCTTTCAGCTGCACCTTGTACTTTAGCAGTTAAGTCTGCCAGCTGAGGCCATCGAGCTAAGAACTTCTCTTTAGCTTGAGCACCATCTTTAGCATTAGTACCTAAGATTCTACCTAACTTAGCTCCTCCTGCACCAAAGGCCCATGCAAAGAAAAATGGTTTAGCCTTATCTCTTGAGCAGCCTATTGCATCAGCATTCTTTTGATGTATATCACCTGCAAGAATCTCTTGGGTAAACTCTTCATCACCTACGAAGTGAGCCATGATACGAGCTTGGTATGAAGCACCATCGGCACTGATTAGAGTCTTTTCTGGTTCGGATTCCATTAACTCCCTGATTTCTTTACCATATTTTGCCTTGGGGCTGGGGATGTTGGCGATAATCTTGTGTGTTTGCCTGCCGCTTGCAGCGCCCAGATCAACAACATCACCGTATAATCTATCATCACGTTCATCAATAGAATCTAACCAACCTTCAAGGATAGACTTACGGGCTCTGAGAGTAAAATACATATCAATGTCTACACCGATATCTCCAAGGGCTGTAAGAGATTTAGTAGTTAGCTTGGGTGATACCTTAACAAACTCACCTCCAACTTTCTTCCAGTTCCAGTCATCAGGTGCCCAGCCTATTTTATATAAGAACTCTTTAAGATGTTCTTGATTACCCAGGCGGGCCTTGACTGTTTGTTTACGTTGGAATTCTTCTCCGGATTTAATGGGAGGATTTTCTTTATGAGCATCACTTATATCTACATAGTCTCCTTTCCATTCTGAAAGCATACGAGCGGTAGCCTGAGTGTAATTACCGTTCTTAGTATAACGAGGTGTTTTAGGTTCTTTATCAATCATTACTTCCATGTCACCTAGTTTAGGTTCAACTCGTTCTTCTATCTCATAGATCTCTTCTCCAATCTTTTCTATGAGTTCCCATAGACCTTCTTTATCTACCTTCCAACCATTAGCTACTTGCTTGGCAGACCAATAGGATATTTCATGTTCGAGTTTAATAGCACTACTGTAAGTGACTTTCCTGTTAGCACTGGCTCTCATTATAGATTTCTTTTCTCTTTCAAGGACTTGATACACCTGGTAAGTTACTTGAAGGTCTTGTTCACAATACTCTTTCATTTCAGTAGAGTACTGACCGAACTCATTGAACTCACCCTTATGAGTACCAAGGAAGTTACCCCATGCTTTAAGTGAGTGTCTACCGTATGTGGTTTTACGAGAGAACCAATTAAGTTTACTCATAATCATAGTATCATAAGCTTTATCTAGAGGAAAGGTCCATCCCAGGACTTTTTCAATAACAGGTAAGTCATATCTTACTATGTTATGTCCGATGAGTAATTCCGCCGTATTTAAATACTCAAAGGCGTCGTCTATATTCTTTAGACTCGGGTCATGATCACTGAAGGAAATAGTTTCTCCCGTGTCTATGTTAAGGGTTGATATAACAAATATATCGTTTACTTTGTGGTATAAATCGTTAGCCTCGATGTCAATGACTAGCTTCATTGCGGGCCTCCTTTCTGGTTAATATTCTTTTGGAATAAACTTAACTGCTCTAATATTTCCGTTATAAAACAATCGCTTATCTCCTTTTCTTTTAGTGAGCACGTCAAGCTTGTGTTGTAGGTTTGCTTCTTGGTAGAATAGTCCTCCTCTTGTTTTACATTCTCTGATTACTACAAACCAAAAGTAATCGTGATGTTGTTGTCTTATTATTGCATTTAGTTCTTTACATGAGCCGGTATAGGTTCTCCAACTCATTTCTTTGCCATAGTTTTTGTTGCGGGTTTTTCTACCCCAAGATTTATATTGTTTACATCCAAGGTAGTACATACCGTTTTGTAAGTTATGAATGAAGTATAAGAAGCCAAAGTATTTTTCAGGATCCATAGCTTTCTTTGAACGCCAGTGACCTTGCCCTTCCCACTTCTTTGTTCGAGGTATTATGTTATCCAGGCGAGGTATGTAATCAGGTATATTCATTTATTTAACGTCGTATTATAGACGCCCTCCTTATGCTCCATAGATAACAGCAGCTCAGCGAATTGCCTGTTACTTATTCGCACTATATTAGAAGTATCTGTATCTTCACAATGCTGGCTAATAAAAACTTCATAATCTCCTATGACCATCTTAAGGTCTGGATAAAGGTTTTCATCACACACCACTGTTACTTCGGAAGTTTTTTCATTCATTTCTATGGTAAACATTTACTACTCCTTTAACTTAATCTTTCAAATTCTCTTCGACTCCCTATATCAAAGTACTCTAAGCAAGCATCAACAGAATCATTCAGAGTATAATGTTTTTCTGTGGCTACTGCTTCCATGAAGGGATGTATAGGGTCACCTTGATTTGCCCAGCATATTATGATTTTATTTTTAGTATGGGCAAACATTACTTCCATAGCAGTACCTGTACCTATATTTACAGGTGCGTTATCAGTTGCGGTACGTCTTATATCAGCTAATACCACAGTACTGTTAGCTATATCCTGTAAGTCTAATTTAAATACACGTCTACACGTATCCAGAGTTTTTCTTTCGTCTTCCAGATTACCTTTTATTTGAGTATGCAGAGGTATTCGTCTTGTTGGATCATAGACTGGGACCTTACAGTTTCTGAAGTGCTGTGTGGCAGTCCATCTCCACTCTCTCATGTCTTCCACGGGTACTTGTTCCATCTTACCCGCTAAATATACTCCTCCTTTACACATGATGAAGCTCCTTATGTATTTGTAGTGCTTTATTTAAACTATCCCTTTCTATTTTGAGTATGTCAGGTTCATCAAAGAAAGTTTTATGCTTCCTCATTGTATATCTGTTACTATACTCACTGATATGTTTAAATAATACTCTTTCTCTTTCGAAAGCTACCAGAGCCAGGATGTCACAGTCTTTACTGGTAACTCTGCTTTTATTATTGCCTCCACCTTTTGTAATTGAAAAGTGGTAGCCATAACCGGGTCTGTTCCAGCAAGTCTTTTTAATTTTACTTGACTTCACCTGTACTTTTAATAGTATATTGTCAACATCTAACACAATATCACTTGTCCCCATATGTACAATAGAAGCGTCATAACCTAGTTTCTTTAATTTGGTTATACATAAGTGTTCTGTTATAGTAGCTTTGTCTATAGCGCTTATTGGTTTGGGTTCTATATTCATAGTATCTCCTTTCTATAAAGTTGAGTTACCCCTGAGGGAATTAGGGGTAACTCTTTTTAATCTAATTTAGATGGTGTTTCCAGTCAACAGCACCTTTAATTCTGTTCTTAAGATCTTTACTGGCTTCATTTGTTATTGAGAAGCCTTCAGAATTAATCTCTACATCCTCAGTGGTTTCTGCATCAACCATAAAGCGATAAGTAGAGATAACTAAAGCATACTTTACTTCGTCATCTAAATCAGTAAATAGTTCTCCGAAGTGTTGGGAGAACCATAATACAGAAAACATAGCAAGATCAGACTCTTTAGTATCCTGCTTGTTTGCGGGTTTATAATCTTTAATTTTAACTATATCACCCATTAGAACTCATCGCCGCCTTCGCTATACTCTATTAAGTCAGTGACTTGCACTTCAGTTAGCATAGCAGAAGTACCTGTACGACCTCCGGCAGACCAATCATAAGAAAATACTTTGATAGCTCCTCGAGAACCATTACCTATTTTTCTGATAGTCTCTACTGCTAACTCAGATTTCTCTTTATCAACTACTTTAGGTCTTTCATTTGGTTCACCCTTTTGGTTTTTAGTTTTGCGTTTAACATTAGCTACGTATTTACCGTCGGCTTCCCTTACGTTAATACCAACAGCCTTCAGCTCGTCTACTTTCTTTTTATCAGTGGTAGCTACTTGTACTTCCCACTGTTCAGTACCGAAAGGTGCTTTAGGTGTGGCTAATGATGGCCAATTAAATTCTAGGTCTCTTATTACAACTACTTTAGACATATTATTCTCCTTTTATAATGCCTGAATTTCCGTTTAGTACTTTGGATAGATAATCCGCGTACCACTTTATTTTGTCTGCATCTTGAACGATGTTATCTTTCTTACCACATCGCAGACTATACTTAAGAATCTGTCCCACAAGGTGAGCTTGTATACCACTAAGGTGAGACAAGGCGTGCTCACAGATTCCTATGTATTCTATACCATCAGGGTAATTTCCTGGTGGAATTATTTTATAATGTTTTGGGTTAATAATGAGGTCCTTTTCCTCATCGCTTAATTCTTCGTAGTTACCGTGAAAGTTTGTCATAAGGTTCTCCTCCTCCTATAAGGGATCTATAATATTTTCATGGTCTTAAGCATGGTTCGCTTAAGTCTGCTCTTCAGGGTTCTCTCTGCCCACTCGTCGTCTTTACCTGTAGCTGACATGGTAGTACCGTCAGTTAAATCGGTGGTCATGAGGTATAAATCTTTGTTATGTGCTGTACTGTTTGCAATATCTATTTTTTCTTGTTCAGTATAATTCGTACCCCAGAAGTTACATGAACCGTCTATTGGGATAAGACTATAACCAACTTTAATCAGGTAAAGTTTACTGTTACCACCTAAAGGTCCTGTATAAGGTAGTTCTTCAGCATCTAACACCATGACACGCTTACCTGCTATGTCTTGTAGTGCTATACCTTTATCGTAGACATCAGTACCCCATGTTGGTTTAAGGTAAGTTCTATAATACCAATAGTAAGATTGTACAGTCTTGTCGTCTACATCTACATAAGGTATAGTCTTTTTGCCTTCAAGTATATTTATAGTCCAATATTGAGCATCAAGGTTTCTTGTAGTTTCTTCTGCTTTATCCATAGTATACTTAGCATTAAATAAAGAAGGATCAGCTACTGATATATGTTTCTTGTAATAATCCAGTAAAGAGTTTCTTAACATCATGGTAGAAAAGAAATGGAACATTGATTTATCATAAGCGGATCCTCTGGGGCCTACTAACGCATCAAAGTAGCTCAGATTAATTTCTTTTCTTGTAAAGCTCTCAGAGTAAGATGTTGCAGCTGCACTACTATAGTATGATGTTTTTCTTGAGTCTTTATAAGCAATAACTTTTTCTCTTTCATTAATAGTCTTTTGCTTATTCATTTGTTTTATAACGTATTGATCAGAATGTTTCTTTAGTTTATTAAAAGTCTCTGTAGTTTTAGGTAATGAATAAGCTTTCATAAAGCACATTAATGTATAATCGAGTTCGTCTTGCTCTCTTTTAATATCGTCAAGGGATAATGTAATAAAGTCCATGTTATTCTCCTTTCACATGAATAAGTTTACCCCATGGTACGGTCTCAACATCGCTTGGGCACAACCATATCACAGGATAGGGTGGTTCTTTCTCAGGTATATCACATACTTCCAGGTCAGTGAAGTATATCATAAGCTGAGCGTCTTTATGCTTCTTATTGACGTGGTCAAAGGCTGGGGTGACTGCTGTACCTCCCCGGCCTGTTATTTCAAGACCACTTATGTCATCATGGTCTTCAAATATCTTTTCATCTGTTACCTCAGTGTCTGCATCGATGATAACTAGTTGTTCTGGTTTAATTTCTTCTCGAAGAGCTTTGATCTCTCCCAGAGCGAACTCAAACACTTCATGATACATACTACCTGAGGTATCATTAGCCCATACCCATTTACCTGCTCTGCTGCCTACCATGCTGGGTAGATAGAGATCGTCGGCAAAGTGCTTTCGGTTGGGTCGGTTGTAAGAGAAATCCTCTTGCCCTATGCTTATTATTGTGGAGCGTAGAACAGATCGCCAATCAACCTTAGGCTTTCTTATTTTCTTTATTTGTTCTTTGGCCCATCCGGGTACGTTACCTATTCCTTCAGCATTCTCTATGGCACGTACAAGCTTTTGCTCTGCATCCATAGTCATTTGTTCCATTTCAGCTGGAGTAGGTTCTCCGTCAGGTCCACTGCCTTTGGGGCATAATACTAAACCCCAACTGCCTCCACTTCCTCCTTTCGGTGGATCAGGTAGAACCGCATAAATCTCTTCAGCACTTTTATTAGCATACTGAGAATCACATAGTCCCCCTGGTGGGAGCTCAAAGCCAGCTTCATATAACCTTGGGTTTATGTTATAATCACAAGCATGATTCCACTTTTCATGATCTCTATCACCTTGCCTTAAGTGATGAAGCTTAAGTACGTGTTCTACTTCATGAGCTATTACTCCTTTAACGTTGGCTTCGGTTATTGTATCCACCCATTTATCATTATAAAGCAAATTATAACCGTCAGTAGCCATAGTAGGTATTCTATCTGTCTGTATTGTACTTAACTCTAGCGCGGTGGACCCGTAGAATGGGTCCGTTAACGCCAGATTAGTCTTTGCTCTAGATATTTTAAGGTTTGCTTTCATTACAGCATCATCTCCCTTCCTGATGTTAAGAACCAGTTAGTTACTTCAGGTAACTTTCTTAGCTCATCGTTTCTCCTTATAGCATCTCGCATAGTAAAGGCTCCGAACTCTTTATCGTTAATTCGATCTATGTAAGTTATAAGGTGTTTCATAGTACTTCTTTTAACATGAGCAGCTATAGCTCCGCAGATAGCATGAAGTACTGGTGGATCTGTAGGTACTTCTGTAGTACTAGGGCTCTTAAGGACATCATCTGGGTCAGGCATTTGATCTGCCACCTTCAGATAACCTAAGAAGTCTGCCGTAGCGCCTTCACCGAGTTGAGCCTTAAGAGCTAGTTGTCTTTCCCTTGGTTCGAAGTCTATATCAAGGATAGTATTAGCTCTATCCCAGGATCTTGGGCTTGGACAAGCTTCAACGTCAGGATTAAACTTACTTAGGAACTCCGGTCTATGTCTTATAAAGCTTGTTATTGTATGATTAAATTCTTTTACTAAAGCATAATCATCAAGCCAAGACGGTGCATCGGCTTCAAGAGTCCAATGCGATAGTCTATCATTAAGATGACTCGGCATAGGTGAAGTACCTGCTCTGCTACTCATTGGATTACCTGCAGTAACAAACTGTACACCATGAGGTATCTTATGCTCACCTATTATGAATTCGTTTATAGGTTGGGCACATAGATTCTTGGCTGCCATTACTGCTTGGTTAATCTCGTCTAACAGTACTATACACTTACCAAACTTTTTTACCTTCTCGTGCATTTGTTTTAAGAAGGGACTTATAGCTCGGCTGTAGTAAGTCCTGTCGGCCGAGAGTACAGGAAATCCTGCTATCTCTGCTGGGTCGTATTGAGCTATAACTACGGGTATAAACCCTGCGTTATTCTCTTTGGCTACTTGTTCTACAATAGAAGTCTTACCTACCCCTGGTACACTCTGTAGGTTAACAGTGATGTACTTGTTTGGGTTAGTACCTTCAGGGTAAGACCAGTTCTTCTGTAGTATTTTACTTAACATTGATTTTGCCATCTTGGGTGTCATGGTGTTTCTCCTTTCACATGATCATCAAATGCTCTTCTCATTTCAGGCATACGGTTAGTCATACTGTCTCCTATAAGCCTGTGTTCGTGTTTATGCATTAGTTTCATTAATGCATCGAAGGATAGTGTGGGATCATTATCCAGTTCAGCCCAGAACTGATCCCAAAATATCTCTTCTTGCTCCTTACAGTAATGCGTGAAGCGTCCCATATGTTAATCACCTCCGTTTCTTAGCTTGTTTCTTATCTTAGTATCTTCAGGACCTAAGTCCATTTCTAGTTGTTCTTCTTTTATTTTCTTATCTAGTTTCTTGTCTAAGGCATCGTCGAGATCTCTGGTGAGAGCATCTATAGACTGAAGTATAGGTCCGCTATCGATCTCGTGTTTAATCATGAAGGTCATAAGGTTTTTCACCTTCCAGTTCATTATAGTATCCGTGTTTATCTTTACACGTTCATCATGGTCTGCCTCCATATATCGTTTTATTTTACCCATTACATACTCCTTTCTTCTGCTAAATGTTGTACTACCATTGAATGAAGACTGGTAGTCTTATTCCACTCTTCATTTAATTTCATTGAATCCTTGTGCTTCTCAGCATAGTCAAGGAACTCTACTACACTCCAAGAGTTAACCTCTTCGTGTATCTGTTCTAAGAACTTATCGTGTGGTGAGCTCATTTATTTCTCCTTTTAAATTGAGTTTTAAATTGAGTATAATTATCTTGTACATGTTTCACTACTATATAATGCCACCCATACTTTCCTCCACATTCAGG
>Ga0115011_10002515_pt1 | contig 12710 bp, 23 predicted proteins | sample TroAtlMetagenome_2_FD_88705 | JGI IMG/M metagenome (GOLD analysis project Ga0115011, IMG submission 88705) | Marine eukaryotic phytoplankton communities from Atlantic Ocean - Tropical Atlantic ANT8 Metagenome | ecosystem: Environmental > Aquatic > Marine > Oceanic | place: Tropical Atlantic... | reverse complement strand
GTCTGATAGCGATTTAGAAGAAATAAGATTATTAGTTCACACACAGCCAAGAATGGTAACTGGAATTCCAAAGAAAAGACCTGAAATTATGGAAATGGCAGTAGGCGGTGGATCTGTGGATGCACAAGTTGAATTCGCAAAAGGAATGATGGGAAAAGAATTCACTATGGCAGATTTTACAGAAGATGGTGAAATGTTAGATGCTATTGCAGTAACAACTGGATATGGTTTCCAAGGGCACGTAAAACGCTGGGGTGTTAAATTATTGACACATAAGAATTCAAAACATCGCAGAATGATTGGAAATTTAGGACCATTTAGTCCAGGGTATGTAGTTTCTACTGTTCCACAAGCTGGACAAACTGGATACCATCAACGTACTGAGTACAATAAAAGATTATTAAAAATTGGAGATAATCCCGATGAGATTAATCCAAAAGGCGGATTCCTAAACTATGGATTAATTCGCGGAAACTATGCACTATTACATGGTTCATTGCCTGGACCAAGTAAACGCTTAATCAGATTTAGAAAAGCTGTTAGATTCCACGGAAAGAAAACAGATTCAATCGTTGCACCTAATATTACAATGATTTCACAGGAGAGCCAACAGGGAGTATAATCATGGAAGTACCAATTTATTCAATTAAAGGAAAAGCCTCAAAGAAATCGGCAAAATTGCCTGATGCTTTTAGTGAACCTGTACGTTTAGATTTAATTCGAAAAGCTGTAAGAGCTTCTCGTGCAAATAGAAGACAACCATATGGTGCATCAAAAGGTGCTGGATTCAGACATTCTGTTTCATGGCCTGGTAAAGGCCGTGGTATGGCAAGAACTCCTCGTAAAAATGGAGGAGGAGGTCGTGGTGCTGAAGCTCCAAATACAATTGGCGGTAGACGTGCTCACCCTCCTAAAGCTGAAAAAGATTGGAATTTGAAAATTAATTCAAAAGAAAATAAAAAAGCTTTCAAATCTGCATTGGCAGCTACATGTCAAGAATCATATGTATTAGCAAGAGGGCACCAAATCCCAGAAAAAGCTACATTGCCTTATGTTGTAGAAGATAAAATAGAAACCCTAGCAAAGGATAACAAAGGCGGATCTCTAACTAAGAGAGCTACTTCATTATTAGACGATCTTGGACTGTTAGAAGATGTAAAACGTTCACGTGAAGGTAAAGGAATAAGGGCAGGAAAAGGAAAAAGTCGTGGAAGAAAATACCGCACACCTAAATCTGTACTTCTTGTTCTATCTGAAGATAATGATGCTGAAAAAGCATTCCGTAATTTATCTGGAGTTGATGTTACTACGTCTAAAAACTTGAATACCGAATTATTAGCACCTGGTGGAGACCCAGGTAGGCTTGTTGTATTCAGTAAATCTGCAGTTTCTGCTCTAGGAGACCGATTATGAGCGATCACAAAGTAATTCTCAGCCCTAGATCTAAAGAAAGAGCATTGTATATGCTTGAACAAAACAAATTAGAATTTTACGTTGCAAGAACTGCTTCTAAATTGGACATTAAAGGTGCTGTTAGATCTTTATTCCAAGTCGAAGTTAGTAAAGTCAATACTAGAATTACCAAAGAAGGTAAACTAGCTATTGTTAAATTAGCTGAAGGACATTCAGCCGAAGATTTGAGTAATAGATTAGGAATATTGTGATAATATGGGAAAGAGAATAATACCTAGAAGACGCGGACGAGGGCGCCGTTACAAGGCTGCTGATAATCGTTTCAAAGGCGATGCCCGTCATCCTAGATCTAAATCATCAAGTGGAAAAGTTGTCGAATTGATGCATGATCCTGGCAGGACTGCTCCTGTAGCGAAGATAGAAGATCAAGATGGAACTTATACTATGATTGCGCATGATGGAATGCATGTAGGTCAAGAAGTGGCAGCTGGCCATGGTGCTGAAATCAGCGTTGGAAACACAGCATACCTTGGGTCTATACCTGAAGGTACTAAAGTTTATAATATTGAAATGAAACCTGGAGATGGTGGAAAGTTTGCAAGAGCTGCAGGTAATGCTGCAACTATTGTTTCGCATGGTAAAAGAACAACCATTCGTTTACCTTCAAAGGCTCAAAAATCAATTGATAACATGTGTAGAGCTACTATAGGCTCTGTAGCAGGTTCAGGAAGAGGTGAAAAGCCTATTGCAAAAGCTGGAAAGAATTTCTACCGAAATAGAGCCAGACCAAAGATTTGGCCTAAAGTTAGAGGAGTCGCCATGAATGCAGTAGATCACCCGCACGGAAGTGGGCGAAAACAAACTATTGGTATCAATTCAACAGTTTCTAGAAATGCGCCACCTGGAAGGAAAGTTGGACACATTGCTGCAAAGAGAACAGGAGCTAAACGTTAATGGCCCGTAGAACGAAAGGTCTTGCTACGCCAAAAGCTGCAAGAAGGAGAGAGAGAAAAAGGAAGGCAGGTATTCAAGTCCGCAGAAAGAAGGAATTCACATACCGCGGAATGACTATCGAAAAATTAAAAGAGCTTACCTTTGAAGAATTTATTGCTATTGTACCTTCAAGACAAAGAAGGTCATTCAAACGTGGCTTGAGTATGGAACAAGCTAAAATTATTAATGATTCTAATAATAAACCGGATAAAGTTATTCGAACTCATCGTAGAGAAATGATTATTATTCCTCAATTTGTAGGAAGAAAATTTGGTATTTACAATGGAAGAGAATTCGTAGATATTGAAATTTTACCGGAAATGATTGGATTGTACTTTGGAGAATTAGCTCCTACAAGAACATCCCCTACACACACTGGACCTGGTGTTGGTGCTACCAAGTCGTCTAAATTTATGCCATTGAAGTGATATTATGAAAGGATTCTCATACCCATACAACCCAGAAATACATGCTGCTGCTCGCGGTACAGGATTGAATGTCTCTCCTAAAGCTGCCAGAGAAGTTTGTCATGCACTCAAGGGAATGGAACTTGAAAAGGCTAAAAGTTACTTAGAGAGAGTTATGGATCTTGATCAAGCAGTACCTTTCAAACGTCATGACGGGAAAGTAGGACACAGAAAAGGCAAGGGAATTTCTAGTGGAAGATTTCCTGTAAAAACGGCTGCAGCTATTTTGAAAGTTATTGAATCTGCTGGAAACAATGGAGAAGCCCTTCATTTAGATATTGAAAATTGGAGAATTGTTCACATTGCCACTTCACGTGGTGTTAGGTTTGAAAGTAGATTTCCTAGAGCTAGAGGTAGAGCCACTCCTAAAATGCGTGAAAGTGCAAACGTTGAAGTCGTATTGGAGGAATTAAAATGACCGTTGTTAAAGAAATGCTAAAAGAACGAGTACGTCGTGTACAAGTTCACGATTATGTTCAGAAGAAAACCACCAGGGCTGGATTTGGTGGACTATCTATACAAAGAACTCCACTAGGAACTCATGTTAGAATAGCTGCTGAAAGACCTGGTCTTGTTATTGGAAGAAAAGGTAGTGATATTCAAAGACTTACAGATGAATTGGAAAGAAAATTCGGTTATGAAAATCTACAAGTCGAAGCTGGAGAAGTTAATAATTTTGCACTTAACCCGTTAATCATGGCTGCTAAGGTAGCAAATGCTTTGGAAAGAGGATGGAATTACAGAAGAGCTGGAAATTCAATGCTGCAAAGAATTATGGATTCTGGAGCAAGAGGATGTCAAATCACAATTGCCGGTAAATTAACAGGGCTAAGGCATAGAACTGAAAAATTCTTATCTGGACACATAAAATTCTGTGGTGAAACTGCTCTTGAATTAATGGATGTTGGAATTGCTCAAGCTAAATTAAAACCTGGAACAATTGGTGTAAAAGTGGCAATTATGCGTCCTGACGCAAAATTACCTGATGAAATTGAAGTTACTCCTCTTCCAGTGCCTGTTGTAGAAACTGAGGAAGAAACAACTGAAGATAATAAAGAAGAAGCTGCTGAAGAGACTAAAGAAGAAAAAGCTGAATCTAAAGAAACTAAAACTGAAGAAAAAGCTGAAAAGGCAGAATCTAAAGCTGATAAAAAAGAGAAAGAAGGTGAAAAGAAATGAGTTTGAAAAAACCTTCTGAATTAAGAGAAATGCAGCCTGAAGAAAGAGAATCCAGACTAAGAGAATTACGTTCTGAATTAATGAATGAAAGAGGCGTTGCATCTATGGGTGGGCAACCTACTTCTCCTGGAAGAATGAGGGCTTTGAAAAAACAAATTGCACGATTAACTACTATTATGAGAGAAATTGAATTGGAGGAAGAAGCTTAGATGGTAGATATTGATCCTCTAACTGGCCTTCCAAAGGAATTACTCGCAATGGAAGAAATTGTTAGAGAGCAACAATCAATCACTGTTCGTATTGAAAAACGCAGATATGGAAAATTAGTTACTATTGTTGATGGAATTGGGAAAAGTGTTGATATTAGCGATTTAGCAAAACAACTCAAAACCAAATGTGCTACCGGTGGAACTTCAAAAGGTGGAATTATTGAATTACAAGGAGACCACACGAAGAAAATCAAAGAAGTCTTAACTGATATGGGATTCCCTGTGGAGGTTCAATAAATGGATGGAAGAGATGAATTTATGGGTGAACAAGTCACAGTATCTGAACATTCTGATCCTAGTATACAAGGAATTTCTGGAAAGATTATTGATGAAACTCGAGAAACTATTACTATTTTTTCTGATGGGAAAGCCAAAATGGTCAGTAAGCGCCCAGGCAAATTCTTGTTCAATACAGGCGAACTTAATGGAAATAAAATTGCTTACAGGTCACAAGACCGAATTAAAAAGGTGAAAGCATGAGTAAAGATAAACCACGAGATATAGGCGTTGACGTTGAAGCTCCAGCTAATCCATGGGATGGGGATCCTAACGATCCGTTCTTTGGAACTCTTTCTGTAAGAGGACAAGTTCTACGTGGAATAGTTGTAAAGTCAAAAGCTCAGAAGTCTGTTGTTGTTCAAATCAACAAAATGAAATATGATTCTAAATATGAAAGATATGCAAGAAGTTCATCTAAGATAAGTGCCCACAGTCCTGCTAGTGTTGGAGCTGTTGAAGGTGATGCTGTAACCATCATGGAATGCAGGCCATTATCTAAAACTAAATCATTCGTTATTATCGAAAGGAGAGATCCATGAGGGCCGTTGCTGGAAGACAAATGAGAGGTTTACCTCAAGGTGCTCGAATAGATTGTGTAGATAATAGTGGAGCAAAAATTGTAGAAATTGTTACCGTTTTAAATTACAAAGGTGTACACCGAAGATCCCCTGCCGCAGGCGTTGGAGATATGGTGATTGCATCTGTCAAAAAAGGCAACCCTGAAATGCGTCGCCAACTTGTTAGAGCCGTTATTGTGAGATGTCGCAGACCTTTCAGAAGGGCTGATGGAACTATGGTTCAATTTGAAGATAATGCTGCAGTTCTAACAAACGAACAAGGAGAAACTAAGGGGTCTGGAATCAAAGGGCCTGTTTCAAGAGAAGCTGCCGAAAGATGGCCGCGTATAGCTGCTGCAGCTACAACAATAGTATGAGGATTAAATGAGTTCAAAACAACCACGAAAACAGAGACTTGCCCGTTATACGGCACCTTATCATAGAAGACATCGTGAAATGTCTTCACCGATTGACAAAGGTCTCAGAGAAAGACAATTATCAAGAGGATTTATGTATCCAAGAGCGATGCCTGTCAAAAAAGGCGATCGTGTAATGATTGTTAGAGGTGAAGGGAAATCAAAATCCGCTACTGCAATTTCTTTAGTTGATCGTAAAGCTAGAAAAGTCTATGTGGAAGGATTTACTTATTTCAAATCTGACGGTACTGAACTACAAAGACCTATTGATGCGTCTAATTTAGTTATTATTAATCCTGATTGGTCCGATATTAGAAGAAGAAAAATATTGAACAGAATCAATGACTCTGTAGAATGGACTGATGAAGTAATATCTGAATTTGAAGCTGCTGAGGATGAATATGAAGCTGAAGCTGTAGGACCTGTAGAAGAAGAAACGGATGAAAGCGAAAATGAAGAAACTGAAGATACACAAGAAGATGATTCTGAAGATGCTGACTATTCAAAAATGTCAGTAGCTGAATTAAAAGAAATCTTAAAAGAAAAGAAATTGCCAGTTAGTGGAAAGAAATCTGAACTAATTGAAAGATTGCAAGGAGATTCAAAATGAGTAGTGGACATCTAAAGAGGTTAGTCGCTCCTCGTTCTTGGAATATAGCTAGAAAAGAACGAACTTGGACAACCAAACCTATGCCTGGAAAGCACTCTTTGGAAGGTGCATTACCTATTTCAACAATCCTAAGAGATTATCTGAAAGTCTGTGATAACAATCGTGAAGCAAAAATTATTCTCAATAATGGAGATGTAATGATTGATCAACGTGTTGTACGCAAACCAAAATCTCCAGTAGGACTTATGGATGTTATTTCACTTCCAAAAATTAAAATGCATGTTAGAGCTATGCTTGATAAACATGGTAGAATAGAATTTGTACCTATTAAGTCTGCTGATGCAAAGTGGAAACTTGTAAGGGTAGAAAATAAAAGAAATATCAAAGGCGGCCATATTCAAATTAATCTGCATGATGGTACTAATATTCTATCTAAAGAGAAAGTCAAAACTGGGGATGTTTTACAATTAAGTCTTCCAGATATGAAAATAAAGAAAGTATTGAAATTTAAGAAAGGTGCTCAATCCTTAATTATTGGTGGAAGTCACGTAGGTTCAATATCTACAATTAAAGGTGAAGAAACTACAAGAAGTACAAAACCAAATCTGGTTATGTATGAAAATTTCCAAACCATTAGACCTTATTCGTTCATAGTAGGCGAAAAGAAAGCAATGGTCTCTCTACCGGAGGTTAAAGTATGAATCCTATGAAAGAATTAAAAATAGCAAAAGTTGTTCTAAATATAGGAGTAGGAGAAGCTGGAGAAAGGCTCGCAAAGGCAGAAATTGTTCTTAACAAATTAAGTGGATGTAAGCCAGTACGTACCTTATCAAAATCAACTAATAGAGATTTAGGAATTCGCTTGGGCATGCCTATTGGATGTAAAGTTACATTGAGAGGAAAAAATGCAATGAAATTCTTAAAAGATTCTCTTTGGGTAAGAGAAAATAGACTTCCTGCATATTGTTTCTCAAAAACAGGCGGAGTAAGTTTTGGAATACCTGATTATACTGGTTATAAGAATGAAAGTTATGATCCCGATATTGGAATATTTGGATTGGATATCGCAGTTGCATTTGAACGCCCTGGATATCGTGTTGCTAGAAGGAAGATTAAACATAATAAAATTGGCAAGAATCATCGAATTAATGCTGAAGAATGTCAAGAATATATGAAAAAAGAATTCAACTTGGAGGTATTCAAGGTATGAACATCGATGACGTGAAAATTAAAGTCAGAGAAGTTTACCGTGGGCGCATCGAAGGGTGTGTTCTATGTGATAGGAAACGCGGACTTGTACGCAGACATGGACTAAATTTGTGTAGACAATGTTTTAGAGATAAAGCTACCGAACTTGGTTTCAAAAAATATGATTGAGGTTTAAAAAATGAGACACGATTCACTATCTGATGCACTTATAATAATCAAAAATGCTGACCACGTAGGTAAAAATTCAGCTATTGTTCCAGCTTCAAGATTAATTGGAGATGTTTTAAAACAATTGACTGAAAAAGGATATCTAAATAATTATGAATATGAGGATAATGGTAAAGGTGGAGTATTCAATATTTCTTTGAATGGACGAATTAATGGTTGTGGTGCAATCAAACCTAGATTCTCAGTTAAATTAAGAGATATGGAAAGGCATGAGGCTAGATATTTGCCTGCAAAAGATTTTGGTATTTTAATTCTTACAACGCCTTTCGGAGTTATGAATAATGACGCTGCTAAAGAAGCATCAACTGGAGGAAAGCTACTAGCTTATGTTTACTGATGTTAATTAAAGAATTAATTTATGAAATAGATTTGCCAGAAGGTGTTACTTTTTCTATGGATAAAAATGATATAAAACTCTCAGGATCTAGAGGCGATTTAAGTCGTAATTTCAAACATCCTATGATTTCTGTATCTGAAAATGATGGGAAAATCAAATTAGTTGGAAAGAAGATAAGAAGAAAAGAAAAGGCACTTATCGGAACTTGGAGAGCTCATTTAAAAAATATGGCTCAAGGTGTTTCTACTGGATTTTTATACGAAATGAAAATTGTCTTTGCTCACTTTCCAATGAAAGTTAGTGTGAAAGGAAATGTAGTTCATGTTGCTAATTTCTTAGGTGAAAAAACCACTAGATTGGCTAATATTCACGGAAACGCTAAAGTTATCGCAAAAGGCGATAAAGTAACGATTGAAGGAAACAATGTTGAGGATGTTGGGCAAACTGCTGCAAATTTAGAGCAAGCAACTGTTGTAAAAGGGCGAGATATTCGTGTTTTCCAAGATGGAATTTATGTAGTTTCTAAGGGGGCTGCACAATGAGTGATGAAGAATACAAACCTAGACAAAAACCTGTTTTAAGCAAAGAACAGAAAGTAGATTTATCAAAAAGAAACCGTATGTCACATAAAAGACCTAAATTTAGGAGGCAAAATTGGTTTAGATATAAGAGATTAGGACAAAAATGGAGGCGTCCTCGCGGTATACATTCAAAGATGCGAAGACATTTCAAATACAGAATTCCTGTCGTTCAAGTCGGTTTCAGAGGTCCTGCTAGTGTTAGAGGATTACATCCTTCTGGATTTGAAGAGGTCTTAGTTTACAATCCAAATAATTTAGATGATATTGACCCGAAAGCTCAAGCTATTCGAATATCAAGTAAAGTTGGAGATAAAAAACGAGAAAATATTGTCAAAAAGGCTGATGAAATGAAAATACGTGTGCTAAACAGGAGAGATCTATGAATTTATCTTATCAAAGAAGAGTTGCAGCAACCGTTCTAAAATGTGGAGTTAATCGCGTTTGGGTTGATGACCGTCCTGAAGTTCAAGAACGTATTTCTGAAGCTGTAACAAGAGATGATGTAAGATTATTAATTGTTCAACGATTTATTCGTAAACACCAAAAGAAAGGCATTTCCAGAGGTAGAGCAAAAGCTATGGCCGTACAACGATCTAAAGGCCGTCGTAAAGGACATGGTTCAAGAAAAGGGCATGGCGGTGCAAGAACTCCAAAGAAAGAATCTTGGATGACTAAAGTACGCGCATTACGTAAAGAATTGACTACTTTAAGAGATGAAAAGGTTATTGATTCCTCCCAATATAGATTGTACTATCGTAGAGCAAAAGGTGGAGTTTATAACTCAAGAAATCACTTAAGATATAACATGGAAATCGATGGAATAAAATTAGGAGATAAGAAATAATGCCAAAAAGAATGCATTTCGCACGTAGAAGAAAAGGTGTAACTAACTATCGTAAAAGATTAGCTTTATTGAAATCAGGACTTCCTAGAGCTGTAGTTCGATTTACAAATGCTAAAGTTACAGTTCAAATAACTAACTTTGAAGGCAAAGGTGATCGGGTTTTGGCTTCAGCTACCTCTTCTGATTTAGAAAAAATGGGATGGAAAAATTCAAAAACAAATCTCCCTGCTTCTTACTTATCTGGAAAATTGGCTGCTAAGAATGCAGTTAAAGCTGGAATTTCATCTGCAGTTTTGGATATTGGAAGAATTACTCCTATTTCTGGAAATCGAGCATTTGCTGTGTTAAAAGGTCTTGTAGATGGTGGATTGGAAATTCCTCACTCTGAAAGTTCATATCCTTCTGATGACCGAATTAATGGAAGTCATATTTCTGAAAAATTAGTAAAAGATTTTGACAAAGTCTCAAAAAAAATGGATGGTAAGAAATGAGTGAAGAAGTAAAGAAAACTGAAGATAAAAATACTAATTCTGGATATAAAGGAAATACTAATTCTGGATATAAAGGAAAACCTAATTCTGGATATAAGGGTAAAGGGCCTCAGAAAGATAACAGGCAAAAGAGAGGACCTCCATTGTCTCCTGCTCAGCAACGTAGAAAAGCTGCTGAAGAAAGAATTTCTAAGTGGACGCCTAAAACTGAATTGGGCCGTAAAGTTGTTTCAGGGGAAATTACTACCATTCAAGAAGCACTTGCAACTGGATTGCCATTACGAGAAGCTCCAATTGTTGATTTACTTATTACTGATCTAATGGAAGAAGTCATTGACATTCACATGGTTCAAAAAATGTCCGATTCTGGTAGAAGAGTTCGTTTTGCAGTTACTACTATTGTTGGAAACGGAGATGGTGTTGTTGGACTTGGTCGCGTATCTGGAAAATTAGTTAGACCTACTATAACAAAAGCACTTGATCGTGCTAAATTGAATATTATTGAAGTTCGTAGAGGAAGTGGATCGTGGGAATGTTCTACAGCAGTTCCAAATTCATTACCTTTTGAAGTTGCAGGAAGAACTGGTTCTACTAGAGTTAAAATCAAGCCTGCGCCTCCTGGTGTTGGACTGGTTACTAACCAAGTAGGTCAAATTATGTTGAAACTTGCAGGTGTTGAAGATGCTTGGTCTTTCACAAGAGGGCAAACTCAAACCATTTACAATTTTGCAAGTGCGATGTTTAAAGCATTGGAAAAAACAAGATCTACAAAATTATTGCCAGGTCAAAAAGAGTTCCACAATATGATAAAAGGAGTTAAACAAGAATGAGCTGGGCTGTTGTTAGAGTCAGAGGATCTGTAAATGTTAATCCTAAGATTAAAGAAACTATGAAATTAATGAAGTTAAGTCGAGTTAATCACTGTGTTATTATTCCTGAGAATGAAACATACACAGGAATGCTAAATATCATTAAAGATTACGTGACTTGGGGAGAGATAGATTCAGAAACTACTGAGCTTTTATTACAAAGTTCAGGTAAAAGTAGTGGAAATTCAGCCTTTTCTAAAGAACACTTGAAAGAAACTTCTTTCAAAACTATGAAAGCTTTAGCAAAAGGGTTGACTGAAGGAAAAACAGTCATGAGAGATGTCCCTGGTTTGAAACCTTTATTCAGATTACATCCACCTCGAAAAGGATATGAGGGAATAAAACGTAGTTTCAAGGAAGGTGGAGCTTTGGGTTACAGAGCAGATAAAATTAATGTTTTACTAAGGAGGATGCAATATGCCAAGGCGTAAAGCATTCAAAACTGGAAGTAGAACTCGAGGTAGAGGGCACAAGAAAGGCCGAGGTGCTGGACTAAGAGGCGGTCGTGGAAATGCTGGTTGTCATAAGACAAAACGCATTATGTACGAACGTGTCGGACGAGTGTGGGGTGCTCATGGTTTCAAAAGGCCTCAGACCGTAGTCATGGCAAACCGTGCAGTTAACCTAAAAGTCATTGAAGAAAATGCATCTGAATGGGTTAATCAAGGAAATGCATCTAAGAAAGGAAAAATCGTATCTATTGATCTAAAAGAAATGGGATATGATAAATTATTAGGTACTGGTGTGCCTAGTCAAGCTTATAAGATTACTATAAGTGCTGCCTCTGCAAAGGCCGTGGAAAAAGTTGAGGCGGCTGGTGGAGAGGTCATAAATGGCTGAAGAAAATATACCTAGAAATCCTACACAGGCAATCATGCCTTGTTTATTTATGATATTTTTGTATCTATTATGGTACAACTGGAAATCTCCTGAAAGTGTAAGTGCTACCTTAATGGGAATTGGATTTATTGGAATTACATGGCTTGTGTATATGGGAGCGTCCTACTCTGGTGAAGGCTCTAAATTACATGGATTAAAACCAATCATTGGAAGAATGCCTACTGTACAGAAACCAGAAGGTCATGTTCATTTTAGAACAAAAATGACTTGGACTTTAGCAATTCTTATTGTTTATTTTGCTATGACAAATGTAGCAATGTATGGTCTTGGTGATGAAACTATTGATTTATTCAGTCAATATCGTGCAATATTAGCTGGTGCAAGTGGAAGTTTGATGCATTTGGGCATTGGTCCTATTGTTACTGGGAGTATTATCATGCAGTTGTTCACTGGGGCTAAAATTATTAATTTAAATTTACAAGATCCTCGTGATAAAGAGATCTATCAAGGAACGCAAAAAGTATTGGTAATTGTGATGATTATTGTTGAGTCTGTGCCTCAAGTATTTGGATTCTTAGAACCTGACGTAGCTCTCGTTTCTGAAGTTGGTCTTACTTGGGCCAGAATGACTATTATTACTCAATTAGCGATTGGATCTTATCTTGTATTCTTGATGGATGAGAGTGTATCTAAATGGGGTATTGGATCGGGTATTTCATTATTCATTGCTGCAGGTGTTTCTCAGGCAATATTTACTGGAACTTTGAATTGGGAACCTGCACCTGGAAGCGGCACTGAGACTCCTTCTGGAACTTTACCTATGATTTTATGGTACATAAAAAATTCCTCAACTAAGGATCTAAGTGATGGTGGCTACGAAGCTATTCTTTTGGCACCTCCTAATCCATTAGTTGCACTAATCGGAACATTTATTGTATTCTTAATTGTTGTTTATGTAGAATCTTCAAGAATAGAGTTACCTCTAGCTCATGGAAAAGTAAGAGGTGCAAGAGGACGATATCCTATTAGATTAATTTACGCAAGTAACATTCCTGTAATTTTGATGGCTGCATTATTGGCAAACGTAAACATGTTTGCATTATTATTCTGGTCACACCCTACAATGTC
>Ga0115011_10002514_pt1 | contig 12714 bp, 10 predicted proteins | sample TroAtlMetagenome_2_FD_88705 | JGI IMG/M metagenome (GOLD analysis project Ga0115011, IMG submission 88705) | Marine eukaryotic phytoplankton communities from Atlantic Ocean - Tropical Atlantic ANT8 Metagenome | ecosystem: Environmental > Aquatic > Marine > Oceanic | place: Tropical Atlantic... | reverse complement strand
CCATGACTATTGGTTTGATGAGATAGAAAAAGGCGTTTGGCCCATATATGATGAAAAAACTGCAAATACGAGATCTAAAGAAGTACATAAAATCATGGATAGCGACACTTTGAAGGCTATGAGAGATAAACGTGGAAATAAAAAAGATTGAATGCGTAACGTGTAAAGCGTTGCATCCAGATACACTGTACCCCAGTGATGATCAGATCTGCGTGTACTGTAAAGCCGACGAAGCGGAACGTATTGAAGAACCTGTAATCGAAGAGACTCCAGAAGAACCAACTCCAGAAGAAACTGCACAATTAAAAGCCCAGAAAGAACTTGCGTTGCGTGCATTGTCACGTAAGCATTTGTTACCGTTCGTGGAACGTTTCAATCCAGACTATTTAGCAGGTTGGGTACACAAGGACATATGTCTACGGTTGGAAAAGTTCAGCCAAGATGTAAATGACAGAAAGTCACCTCGACTTATGTTGTTTATGCCACCACGACATGGTAAATCTACTTTAGCCTCTGTTGCGTTTCCAGCTTGGCATTTGGGCAAGAACCCTGAACATGAGTTTATTAGTTGTTCCTACTCTGGATCGTTGGCCATGAACTTTAGTCGTAAGGTTCGTCAACAGTTAAGAGAACCTAATTTTAAGAATGTCTTTTCTGGTGTATCGCTCGACCCTAGTTCGCAGTCCGTAGAATCATGGAATACAACCAAGGGCGGTGGTTATGTAGCAGCGGGTGTTGGTGGTGGTATTACTGGTAAAGGAGCGCACGTGTTAGTCATCGATGATCCAGTCAAGAACAGAGAGGACGCGGAATCCGAGTACAATCGGGACGCGGTCTGGGATTGGTATACATCTACTGCGTATACACGACTGGCCCCTGGAGGTGGTGTACTCGTAATTCTTACGCGATGGCACGATGACGATTTAGCTGGTAGGTTACTACAAGCAGCGTCCGCGGGCGCGGATCAGTGGGAAGTTGTTAAGTATCCAGCTCTCGCCGAAAAGGACGAAGAGTTTCGAGAGCAAGGCGACGCGCTTCACCCAGAGCGATATAGCGCAGAAGCTCTGACCCAGATTCAAAAAGCGGTAGGTCCACGAGACTGGTCAGCGTTGTACCAACAGAACCCAGTTAATGATGAAGGTGAGTACTTTAACCGAGAAATGATTAGGTATTACGATGAAAATGAAGTAGACTTTGACAGGTTACGGTTCTATTGCGCATGGGATTTGGCAATTGGTCAACGAGAACGTAATGACTACTCTGTAGGAGTAGTTGTTGGGGTTGATGAATATGATAATTTATACGTAGTAGACTGTATACGAGGGAAGTACGACGGTTTTGAACTTGTTGAACAGATCCTAGATTTGTATGAAACTTGGCGACCACATGTGGTGGGTATCGAGAAGGGTCATATAGAAATGGCATTAGGTCCGTTTCTACAAAAACGTGTTCGAGAACGTGGACTTAATGAAGCTTACTTTAAAGATTTAAAAGTAGGTAGACGAGACAAGGAAGCGAGAGCTAGAGCAATACAAGGTAGAATGCAACAAGGCATGGTATACTTTCCGAAAGATCCGGTATGGGTTGGTCCGCTAATTGCGGAACTTTTGCGTTTTCCAAACGGGGTACATGATGACCAAGTGGATGCGTTAGCATGGATAGGATTAATGATGACAGAATTCGCTACTTTTGTAGAGAAGATAGAACATGAACCATCTTGGCGAGATAAGTTAAAATTTCTGGCTAAGAATGAAAAACGTAAATCAGCTATGAGTTCTTAATGGATTACAGCAAAAAGAAAAAAAAGTTAAGTACAGAAGAAGAGCATTTAATAGCAACTAATCAGTTCGAGCGTTACGAACGTGCGCGCGACAATGGCCACCTCGACTATATCGAGACTGCTAAAAAATGTGATGCTTTTTACCGTGGTAACCAATGGGACCCAGCTGACATATCAGCTTTAGATGATGAAGGGCGTCCCGCTCTTACAATTAATACAATACTTCCTACGGTTAACACTGTGTTGGGTGAACAAAGCACTCGAAGAGCAGATGTTAATTTTAAGCCAACAGGTAATGGTAATCAGGAAATTGCTAATGTACTTAATAAATTATATTTACAAATAGCCGACAACAATAAATTAGATTGGCTAGAAGGAACTGTTTTCGCTGATGGTCTTATCCAAGACCGGGGTTATTTTGATGTAAGAATAGATTTCACGGATCATATCCAAGGAGAAGTGCGTATAAGTACCAAGGATCCGTTAGATATTCTGATTGACCCTGACGCCAAGGAGTATGATCCTAAAACATGGAATGAGATATTTGAAACTAAATGGATGAGTTTAGATGAGATTGAAGAACAATACGGGCGAGAGAAAGCTGATAAATTAAGAGTAGCTGCAGAGTATGGTAATACTATGGGGCAGGACTCTGTAGAGTATGAAGAAACAAGGTATGGTGATACGTATACGGGGGTAGAGTATAATCAATCAGCTACTACTAACCCAGAAGAGAATAGGCAAGTACGTGCAATACGTGTTATTGAAAGACAATATTACCAACTCAAAGAATGTACTTACTATGTAGATAGAGTAACCGGAGATATGCGACATGTACCCGGAAACTGGGGCAAACGTAAGTTACAAAAGTTTGCGGATGATTATGGTTTAGACATCCTTACAAGACAGGATCGTAAAGTGCGTTGGACTGTAACTGCAGACCATTGTGTGCTGCATGATGATTGGTCCCCATATGAGTATTTTACCATCGTCCCATACTTCCCATACTGGAGAAGAGGTAGACCATTTGGTATGGTAAGAAACTTAATATCTCCACAAGAACAACTTAATAAAATAAGTTCACAAGAATTACATATCGTAAATACTACAGCTAACAGTGGTTGGATTGTAGAAACAGGGTCGCTTCAAGGAATGACTGCTGACGATTTAGAAGAACACGGTGCGGAAACTGGTTTAGTACTAGAGTATAATCGTGGATCCTCCCCCCCTGCGAAGATACCACCGAATCAGATTCCCACCGGCCTAGATAGAATAAGTCAAAAAGCTGCAGCTAATATTAAACAAATTAGTGGTATTAGTGATGCCATGTTAGGTACAGATAGCCCTGAGGTATCAGGTGTAGCTATACAAGCTAAGCAAAATAGAGGGGCACTTATGATTCAAGTGCCATTAGATAATCTACAAAAAACTAGGCAATATTTAGCAGAACACATTTTACGTCTAGTACAGTCGTATTACACAGAGGAGCGTCTAATTCAAATTACTGATGAAGCTGACCCAATGAAACAACAGGTTCCATTACGATTGAATCAAGTAACTCCTGAGGGAGAAATAATAAATGATTTAACTTTAGGTGAATATTCTGTGGTTATTGGTACAATGCCAACTAGAGATAATTACGACGAAGTACAATTTGCAGAAGCAATCTCTTTAAGACAAGCTGGTGTACCAATACCAGATGACTTAATTGTAGATTACTCACACTTAGCTAAAAAAGGCGAAGTTGCACAACGTATACGTCAAATGCAAGGTATGGAACCAATGACAGAAGAAGAAGCCCAAATTGCTGCTTTCCAAGCAGAAGCTCAAATACAAAAAATACAACTTGAAATCGCTAAGATGGAAGCAGAAGTACAGAATATACAAGCACAAGCTAATTTACACAGTGCCAAAGCACAGGAAACTATGGCAGACCCTCAGCTTAAAGCAGCTGAGATAGAGAGTAAAATGGCAATGAAGCAACAAGAACTTGCCTTACGTCAGCAGTTATCTGCATTAACAAATGACATGAGGAAAGGACAAACTGAAACCCAAGCGGCAGCAAAAATTGCTACCGCAGCTATGAAACCATCAGGAGGTAGATAATGGCTGAAGATAAAAATAATAATGACTTAGTGTTTGACGGAATGCCGGGTGCTGATGCAAAAACAGAAGAGGATGTAAAACCATTTGAAGTAGACATGAACTTTGAAAACACGGAGGAAGAAGTTGAAGAAGTTGAAGAAGAAGAAACAACAGAAGAAGAACCTGTTACAGAAACAGCAACAGAAGAAGTTGCAGAAGAGCAAGTCGAAGAACCTGTTGCACAAGAAGCAGAAAGCGAAGAGCAAACAACTGAACAAGAAAGCGTTCCGACAGATGATGGACAGCTTGTGGAACCAGTGGCGGAAGAACCGCAAATAGAAGAACCAAAAGCTCCTATGGTGCCAAAATCTCGCCTTGATGAAGTACTTGCAAAAAATAAAGAAATGCAAAAACGAATTCAAGACATGGAAGGGGAAGCAAAAGCCGAAAATGAAGGTCCAAAATACGATTTTGTGTCAAAAGAAAAGGAATATCAAGAGTTTGTGCTTGATGGTGAGACTGATTTAGCTGCACAATTAAGAGAAGAGATCAGAAGTGCTGAAAGAGAGCAGATGATGTCCGAAATGCAAAGTAAAATGGGTCAAACTGTACAACAAGACAGAGAAGCACATGAGTTAAATAAGAAAGCTAACGAAATAATGGAAGTTTTTCCTGTTTTTGACCAAAAAAGTGCTCAATTTGACGAAAGACTTGCTAATGAGGTTATGGAACTAAGGGATGCCTTTATATTCCAAGGCTATGGAGCTGCCGATTCACTTGCAAAAGCTACTGAGGTCACTTTAATTAGATCAAAACCTGAACTTTTAGATGTACAAACTGATGACGTAGCTAATGCAGCACCTACTTTAGATAAAGTTGTGCAAGAAAAGAAAAAACAAGCAAATGTATCAAAAAAAGTACAAGCTTCTCAATCACAGCCACCCCAAATGAAAGGGGAATCTACTCAAAACAAAAAAGTAGTAGATATAAATGTACTATCTGATGATGAGTTTGGTGCGCTACCAGAAGAAACTTTACGCAGAATGCGTGGTGACTTTGATTAAATAGTAGTATAGTATTAAAGAATTCGTTGGTTGGAACGATATCCAACAACTGGTCGTTCAGTATAAAAATCGTTTTTTCGTCTACAACGACGTTAACTGTTCGAGGTCGTGCTCGTTAAATTAACGATATCGTATCCCAACGATAAAGGGTATACGGGATATCGCCCCAAATAGCGATTGGTTATTTTATTAATTTTTTATTTGGAGGCCTAATGGCTAATACAAATTTCAGCGCGTTGACCAGTGAACAGCTTACTATCTGGTCTCGTGATTTTTGGCGAGTAGCTCGAAACATGTCCTTCATTAACCAATTCGCGGGTAGTGGCCCCAACGCCATGGTTCAGACTATATCTGAACTTACTCAATCAGAAAAAGGAGCTAGAGCTGTATTAACACTCTTAGCTGACATGACTGGTGATGGTATCGTTGGAGACAACACTCTCGAAGGTAATGAAGAAGCATTAAGAGCATTCGACATCGTTGTACAATTAGATCAATTAAGATTTGCGAACAGACTTTCTGGTCGTTTAGCGGATCAAAAATCTGTTGTCAACTTCCGTGAGCACTCAAGAGACGCACTTGCATACGCAATGGCGGACAGACTAGACCAAGTTGCATTTTTAACTTTGGCTGGTATTGACTATAACAGAAAGAACAACAATATCGGTGGTTCTGCTGCGACTAGACCAGTACTAGGCTCAGGTGCTAACTTGTCTGACCTTGCCTTTAATGGTGATGTAACTGCTCCTACTTCTAACAGACACAGAAGAGTCGACGCAACTAATGGTTTAGTTGCTGGTGATACTTCTGCTTTAGTCGCTGCTGACACAATGTCTTACAAGACTATTGTTGAACTAAAAGCTTATGCTAAAGACCAATACATTAGAGGTATGAGAGGCGCAGGTAATGAAGAGATGTATCATCTTTTTGTTACTCCACAAGTAATGGCTGATCTGAAACTAGATTCTGACTTCTTATCTAACGTAAGAAGCGCTGGTATCAGAGGACCAAACAACGAACTATTTGCTGGATCTTCTAGCTTAATGGTTGATGGCGTTATGGTTCACGAATTCAGACACGTACCAAACACTTCTCAAGGTACCTCAGGTACTCAGAAAGGTGGATCTGGTAGTGATATTGACTTCGCTGCTAACCTATTCTGTGGAGCTCAAGCTCTTGCTATGGCAGATATCGGTTTGCCTGAAATAGTTGAAGACACTTTCGACTATGGAAACCAAAACGGTATTTCTATCGGTAAGATCATGGGTCTTAAAAAACCAGTCTATAACTCTGACATTTCTGGTCAGAATGAAGACTTTGGTGTAATCAGAGTAGATTGCGCATTTTAATTAAGATTGGGGTGGTCTTCGGACCACCTCTTTCTACTAAACAGGAGTTTTAAATGGAAAGAAAAACTATGAAAGTTATCTCAGAAACAGATTTATATGTGTCACTAAAAACTGGTGATGCTGTTCGTTTATACGCAGGAGAAGCAAGAGAATTCCCAGAGTATATTGGATATGCTTGTATACAAGCTGGGGCTAAAGAAGTAAGAGAAGAGCCCAAAGCTAAAACAATGGAAGTTATTGAAGAAATTGCTGTAGAAGAAGTTACAGAAAAACCAAAAGCAAAAGCTAAAACAACTAAGAAAAAGTAGATGGCCGGTACGTTACAAGCACAACATATTTTATCCAGGGTACGTAATATACTTCAGGATAACACTGGTGTGCGTTGGACCGATGGCGAGATGTTTGATTACTTGAGTGATGCGCAAAGAGAGATTGCTAACTTTAGACCCGATGCTACTGCTACACATTCAAATGTACAATTAGCTACTGGTACAGAACAAACAATACCTACGGATGGATTAAGACTTATTAGTGTATCTAGAAATATGTCAGGTACTGCTACAGATGCTACTGGTGCTAGAGCTATTTCAAAAGTAAACTTAGATGTAATAAACAGCGAAGACCCAAGCTGGCACGATCCTACTGTTACAGGCAGAGCTACCCACGGTACTATAGTTAAACATTACATATTTGATGAGCGAGACCCACGTAAGTTTTCTGTATACCCAGGAGTCGCTGGCAATGCTTATGTAGAAGTTATATATTCTAAAAATCCTACGAGTATTGGAGCAAATACTGATTTAATACAAGTAGATGATATTTTTGCAAACGCGCTTATAAATTTTGTTTTGTATAGAGCATATTTAAAAGACGCTGAGTTTGCAGGTAATCAACAACGTTCTGGAACTCATTATCAATTATTTTTTCAAAGTTTAAACTTTTCAAAAGCTACAACTTTAAACGAAGCACCACAACAGGAGGCTAGACTTGGCTAGTTTTGAATCATTAGTAAGAGACGTTGCTCCTTACGTACCGGGATGTTCTGAATCTTTAATAGAAACTAACCTACGTTCTGCAACTATAGAACTTTGTGAAAAAAGCAGAGCTTATACTTATGACCTAGACCCGATAACTACCATATCAGGAGTTTATGAGTATGAGTTTGACCAACCAAGTGGTACAGACGTACACCAAATACAGTGGGCTACTTATGATGGTAATGATTTAGATCCCATAAGCCCAAGAAGTCTAGAGTTAAACTACCCCGACTGGAGAGATAAGTCTGGCATACCAACAGTATATCTACAAAAAACAGCTGATACTTTTTGGTTAGTACCAGTACCGAATGCAAAAACTGTAAATGGGCTATTGTTAAATGTGGCTCTTAAACCAACTAGAACTACTAACAGTATAGACACAGAATTTAGTAATACTTATCGTGACGGTATTTTATATGGCACGATTTATAGATTATTAAGAATACCGGGCAAAGAATGGACTGACCCAATGGCTGCCGCAGACTATTTTAATTTGTTTCAGGGTGAAGTTTCTGATGCAGAGTTAAGAGGAAGAGGCGGAAATATTGGTGTAAAAAGAACAGTCAAATATAAAAGTGCCGGGTTGTCACCAAGGAAGAGGTATGGACGATATGGAAAGGAGCTTGACTATTAGAGGAGTAGTATTTGATGCTATTCCCCCAGAAAAAATAAAAGCTGCTTATAATATAATAGAGAAAGATTTACAGAGAGTAATAAGTAAATCATACTCAGACTGGATACCAGCAGATGTGTATTCGGCATTACGTAACGAAACATCTGAATTGGTGGTTGCGTATAAAGATGAACAGTATGCTGGGTTTTTAGTTTTGTCTATACTGAATGAGTTTGGTGGTGAAAAAAAGCTATTTGTTTGGGTAGCATATGCAAATCCCGAGTATAATATAGCAGAAGAGACATTTGATTTTTTAAGCAGAGCAGCTAAAAATTCAAATTTAGTCGCGATAGAATTTGATTCGAGTCGCTCTGGTTGGATGAGAGTGGCGAAACAGCAAGGATATAAAGCTATATCAACAACATATAGAAAAGAGGTTTAAATGGCTAAAGGACCAAATCAAGAAAACTTCCAAGTAAGTGAGTCTACTAAAACTTTGGCTTCCTTATATAAGGACGAAAAACAAACGTGGAGACAGGTTTGGAGTCCTGTGATGGAAGACAGATTACAGCAAGCCGCAGAAAAAAACACAGCTTCTGTAGTTAGAGGTAGGGCTGCAAAATCCGTTATGGATGCTTATCAAAGAGCGGGTATGTCACCCTATGGACTTGCAACAAATGTAACTGCTTCCGCAGATCTAGCTATTGGCTCTGTAAAAAACTTACAAGAAGCGAACAGAAGAGTACTAGCGTTAGGTAATAAAGCGCAAACTGATGCGTTAAAAACTGCAAAAGGTTTTTCCGCTATTGGAGGAAGTGCTTTATCTGCAGCTTCTAGATTTGATGACTCTGCGATTATGGCGCAAAACTCGGCCGACATGACGGTAAATACAGCACGTGCAGGTATATCTAAAGCAGTTGCAAAAGCTGCGGGTAGTGTTGCAGGTGGGTTTATGATGCATGCTGCGTTACCAAAAGAAAATAACTTTAACATAGGGTCAATGCCTGCTTTTTATAATGCTCCCGGTGCAAATCAATATTTTAATAAAAACAATAGCGCGTACGGTATAACACCGTAATAACAGGGTAATCAAGATGTATACAGGTAACGCATGGGGAGAGATAGGTAAAACACTTGGTAATCTCTATAGTGGTAATATTGGTTTTACCCCATCACTAAATTTTGGTGCTAATTTTACGCCGGTTGATCTATCAGGTCTTGCTGGCACCACTTTCTCTCCCGCTGTTGTTGACTCTGGTATTGGTCCGGGTCAAGGTTTGGCTAGAACTAATGAACAAATAAAACAAGCAGAAGAAACTGCTAAAGATATAGGAACTTTAGATTTTAAAAAGACTAATTTTAACGCTGATACTCTACCAGAAGTAGCAGACCCAGATAAGCTTTTTGCAGACGAAGATAAAAAAGATTATGAACTACAAGTAGGATTAACAAGAGAATTTGAAAGAGATTTAGTCAAAAAAACAAAGGACCAAGCTTTGGTAGATACTGCATTAGATGATATTGCGGTACAACAGAACTTAGCACAAGGTATAGTAGACCGTTCTAGATCCAGATATGGGGTAGCTACTACAGGAGCTTTTAACTTAGAGCAACGTAGAGCAACCGACAGAGGAAGAGTAAATATAGCTTCGGATGCTTTAAATAACGCCAGAATATCTCAGGATGAACAGAATACTGCGTTATTAAATGAACTTTCGAATATCTCTAATACAATTAACAAACAGATAACTCAGATGGGTTCTTCTGCGGCGCTTCAAACCACTAATATGGAAAACTCATATAAAGCGGCTCAAGCTCAACATAAATCAAATAAATATGGAATTATTGGTTCCTTTATAGGAGCACTGTAATGAGCGCAACTGCTGTCCTTGGGTTTCTTAGAGATAGAGATGCCATAGTAGCTAAAAATGAACTTCTTCGTAAACAAGAAGAATACAGGAATGCTTTAGTTAGGCACCAGTCTTCTGGAAGAAACTTAGCATTATTTCAAAACGAGTTAATTTTAAACGAAGATAAAATTAGAGGTGCCTATGCAGGCGACGCTGCATTCCAAGGCCAATTTGATGAGTTTAAAAATATGGGTTTCAGCAGAAACCTTAATATAGATTTTTTTGAAAAAGTAGCCAAACAAGATTTAATTGGCATGGATTTCGCTCAATTTTCTGATTATGTTGGCTTTACTCAAGCTGCTACTGGTAGTGCGGGCAAGAGGGCTGTTAAATTAGAAAAGAACAAGAATGGTAACTACTCTCCTGTCCTACTAAACATGCAGGGGGGCGTAGATGGGGAGAGTCAAGTTATAGCCCCTATTACTGAAGATGCAAAAGATTTTCAATTTGGTGGTATAGCTTTAGAAGTTTCTCCAGACTCTATGGGACATTTTCTTGGTAGTTATTTAAGAAAGTTAGGTGAAACTACTTTTGATAAAAATCAAAGAAGATTCGGTACTATGCAGGACTTTAACCAACTTGAGGCGGCTGTAACTGGGCGTAGGCGTACCAATATAGGGGATTTAACAAATACTGATAGCGGTAATGCTCCAGAAGATTTAAAACCCGGGCCTCTACTTTCAGCAGTAATTAAGGAGGAAAAAAGCTTAAAAACCATGACTCCAGATGAGTTAGCAGCTATTGCAAATGACCCTTACTTTTTAGCAATAACCGAAGGGCAGGCAATGAAAAGTATCGAAGATTTAGGTGATGTTTCTTCTATGGCAGATCAAGGGCTTTATTCTGGGTCAAATAGAAAAATTATAGAAAAAGCTTGGAAAGAGTTTGAAGAATCCGGTGGGCCCAACGCTACAATGGGTAAAAGAAATAAAAACCCTCTTAATATTCGATATAACGCGAGTAATGATTGGTTTGGAAGAGACAGTAAAGAAGGGACTCCAGAAGGGTATGAAACTTTTATTTCAACTGCACATGGAGTTAGAGCTGCAGATAAAATTTTAGAAAAATATGACGACTATGGGTTTAACTCAATACGGGAAGTAATTACTAGATTTGCTCCACCAAATGAAAATGATACTGATGGTTATATAGATTTTGTTGCAAAAGAAATAGGTATTGGTGCAGATGACGGGCTTAATTTAAAAAATCCTCAAACTAGAACTGAATTAATAAAAGCTATGGTACAAATGGAAAGTCCCGATGTTACCTTAACTGATGAACAAATAAATTCCGCAAGACTGTTAAATGAAGATAACTATAGAGCGTTAGCTACAGGTAAATCAAAACCGGGTGGGGGTTATGAAACAGAGTATAAAGGTAAGACTCTTGCTGCCACTCCAATACCGCGTGTTTCTTACTCCGATCCTGATGGCTTCCCACTATTTGGGGAGGATTTATTTAATGAAATAATGGGTTCTTTTACTGGCGTAACTTATTCAGATGGTAGAGAAAGGGATTTTAGCGGCCAAAGAGGAGCGACTTCTGGTACGCTTACCGAGGGCCTTACCCCTGCCGATTATTCGGATATTGAAGACGGAGGAGTTCGTGCAACAGCCTCAATATTAGGAACCAGACAAGGTAGAGTAGGAGTAGTTGGCGGAAGAGAACAAGAAGCAGCAGAAAGAGTACTTGGTGAAGATGCTATTGTAGTTAAACGAAGTAGATACAGTAATTATTTCCACGACAATACTAAAATACCTCTTGGCATGGGTAAAGAACAATGGGAATCTTTAAACGATAGGCAAAAAGATCAACTCAACATGAAATCTAAAGCAGTGAGTGTTGCTAATAAACAAAGACTAGATAATGCCATAACTTCAGCTCAAGATACCTACAGCCCACAAAATCAAAGTTTTTATGACAACCTTACGGAAGCAACTAGGACTTCTGTAGGTACTGGAGATTCTATAAAAAGATATGGTAAAAGCACTAGACTTACAGAATTTTTTGCTAGTAATCCAGAGTACTCAAGAGAATTTAGTTCTATAGGTCCAAAAGCATTTGCTGAAAAATATCAGAACGATGAAGGTTTTAAAAAGAACTTCCCAACCAAAGAACAAATTAGAGAAACACAAGCCAGAATTAAAAATATTACAACTCTTGCTGCAAATGATATAGCAGACATTTTGATAACGCACACTGATCCAAATACTGAAAGAGCACAAATGAACTTTCTAAGTCAGAAAGAACGATTTGCAATTATAAGTGGTCTTTATCATTCAGGTAGCGCTTTAGTAACCCAAGATAGTTTTACTAAAGCTGCAAGCGCTTTTATGGCAGGAGAACCTCTTGATATAGCTTTTGCTAGTTCAGGCGCTATGAAATTAGCTAGTGCTACTGATCCCGCTTCTAAAGCTTTCAACCCAGCTGGCGCGGACCCGGGCAAATTTCCTGATCATATTGAAGCAATTATTGAAAGGTTTGAAAAAGGCACTCCATCTCAATACGGGAATGAAAACAATTTTGTAAATGCTACAGCTAATAATATTTTTGATTCAGACAGGGCTAGATATCTTTCTGACCCCGATAGTGAGAGAGGTAGAATAAACTTAAGTGACCGTAGAGCTTTGTTATCATACATGGAAGAAAATTTCTTAGACGAAGCTAAGGGTTTAAAATTAAATAGAATCATTGATGCTTTAGATACGCAAAGATTAGTAGGGCTAGCGGATGTAGGAGGGGATTTTAAGTTATTTGGGGTTGAGTTTGGAGACAGAGACATCGAGAGTAACCAATTTGTACAAACACAGGCAGAGGGTCTTAGACCTACTTTATCAGTTCAACTTAATTTTCAAGGTAGGGTTTTTAATCCCCAT
>Ga0115011_10002512_pt1 | contig 12718 bp, 14 predicted proteins | sample TroAtlMetagenome_2_FD_88705 | JGI IMG/M metagenome (GOLD analysis project Ga0115011, IMG submission 88705) | Marine eukaryotic phytoplankton communities from Atlantic Ocean - Tropical Atlantic ANT8 Metagenome | ecosystem: Environmental > Aquatic > Marine > Oceanic | place: Tropical Atlantic... | reverse complement strand
TGTAGAATGGACAGGTCATCCTAGTTCTACTAATGGTGCTGAACAAGATTGGACTGTTCCTGCTGGTGTAACTTCAGTTTGTATTATTTGTGTTGGTGGTGGTGCAGGTGCTGATGGAGGTAATTCAGGAGGTGGTGGTGGATTAACATGGATCAATGATGTTTCTGTTACACCAGGTACAACATTAAAAGTACTACAAGGAAAAACTGGTGGTAGGCAAGGTAGTGGAAACCCTGGTGGTTCTGATCAAGATGGTCAACAATCATATGTTAAGGATGCTAATGGGGATTTAATAATTAGAGCAAATGGTGGTACGAAGACTCCATCTGCACATGGTGGATCTGGTGGAAATGATTCTAATAATATAGGAACTAACTATCAGAGTCTTACTTATGGTGGTGGTAATGGTGGTCATGGTAATGGTGGTAATAGTGGAAAAGGTGGTGGAGGTGGTGCTGCTGGATATTCAGGAAATGGTGGTAGTGGCGGTACTCAATGTAATCCTGGTTGGGATGGAGCAGGTGGTGGAGGAGGCGGTGGCGGTGGTAACTGTACCCAAGATGGTGGACAAGGTGGTGGTGTAGGAATATATGGTGAAGGTGCTAATGGAACTGCTGGAACTCCTGCTAACTATGCAGGTCCAGGCGGTGGTGGATCAGGTGGTGGTGCTGGTTCTCAGACTTATGGTTACTGGACTGAAGAGACTGGTAAATTTGGTGGTGGATGTGGAGCAGGTTCAGGTGGTGCTGGTAGAGGTGCAGTAAGAATTCTATGGGGTTCTGGTAGAGCATTTCCTGCTACCGATGTAACAGTTAATCCATCATATTCTCATGCTGACTATGGTTCTTTTAATCAGGATGATCCATTCCATACTAATATGTCAAGGGGAATAAAAGAATGGAAGGACACTGGATGGGTATGGGAAGGATGTGATCCTGATACTGGTCTAAACATTATGCACCAGTCAAATAGGAATTTAGTATACCTTTTTAGAAAGGCTAAAAAATTCTTCACAATCGTAGAATACACAGGAAATGGTGGGATTCAGAGTATTGCCCATGATCTTGGGTGTGAACCTTCTATGATGTGGATAAAGAATAAAGATGTTGATATGACACAATGGCAAGTTTATCATAAACAACTTGATGCAACTAATCCTGAAGCATATCATCTTAGGTTAAGCACTCCTGATATTAAAACTAATAGTATTGAGATGTGGAATAATACTAAGCCAACTGCTAGTCATTTTTCTATAGGATTTTCTGGTACTAGTGGTGTTAATACTTCAAATAAAAAATATATTGCATATCTATTTGCAGCAGATCAAGCAGTATTTGGTACTCATAATACTGATGAAATAGCAAAGACTGGTACTTATACTGGTACTTCAGGAGTTCATACGATAGACCTGGGATGGGAACCCCAGATGGTTATGATAAAATGTATTAGTGGATCTGCTCCAATGAATTGGATTATAATGGATAAGGTGAGATTGATGAGTATGACTAGGGGAACTTCTGAAGGTGCTGATGGAATGCAATATATAAATTTACCTGGAACTCAAGATCTCACTAATTCGTTTATAGATTTTAAGATTAATGGTTTTGAATTTAATAACTCAGTGAGTGGAACTAATTGGAACGCAAGTGGAAATGAATATGTATATTATGCAGTAAGAAATGATATGATAACCCTCCCAAAATCAGGGTCAGAGGTATATGCAACATCTAAAGGATCTGGAACTTATCCATCTTTTAGTAATAGTGGTTTCACTAATGTTGATGCTGCATGGAGAAAACAAACAAATACAAATGGTACTCCTTGGAATGTAGGATTTAGAAAGTCAGGTGCATTTGATATGAAGTGGAATAGTCAATGGGATAATGAAGGAGCATATAGTGATTTTCAATGGTTTAATAGTGATGGATGGGACTGGGGGTATAAAGGTACTGATCATCAAGCCTGGATGTTTAAGAGAGCAAAAGGTTTTTTTGATGTCCAATATTGGGATGGAGATAGTGCTAACAGAATGCTAGACCATCAACTTGGTACTGCTCCTGAGCTAGCAATTGTGAAGACTCGTAATGCTGGAACTGATGGTTGGTATGTATATCATAAAGATTTACCATCACAGGCTTATATGAGAGTCCAATCTAATGATGATTATGGTTCAGGGGCAAATTGTTGGACAGCACAAGCACCAACTGCTACTCAGTTTCCATTAGGTACTGACGGTGCAGTTAATTGGACATCTAGGCAATATGTCGGACAATTCTTTGGAACAGTATCTGGTGTATCTAAAGTAGGATCATATGAGGTCAATGCTAATGGTGATACTGTAACTGTTGATTGTGGATTAACTCCTAGATTTCTTTTAATTAAGAGGTATGAAGTTGGTGGTTCTGGTGGTGGTTCTGGTGGTGATTGGTTATTATTTGATAGTCTAAGAGGAATGGCAACTACTAATCCATCTTTTGGTGAAGCAGAATGGACAACACCAGGAACACATAGTTGGACATGTCCTGCTGGAGTAACATCAGTATGTGCTGTTGCTATTGGTGCTGGTGGAGGAGAAAGAAGTGGTGGAGGTGGTGGATTAGGATATAAGAATAATATATCTGTAACACCAGGTCAATCATATGAGGTAGTAGTTGGGGGAGGAAGTATTCAACATGGTGACCCATCACATTTTATAGACGCAACCACTGTTAGAGGTATTGGTGGTACTAAGGGAGGAAATAATGGCGAAGGTGGAGGATATGTAGGAGACGGTGGTGGTAATGGTGGTCATGGTTCAAACTATGCAAATGGTGATCATGGTGGCGGTGGCGGTGCTGGTGGATATAGTGGAAATGGTGGAAATGGTGGTGTATCACAAGCAGGTGGAGATACTACTGGTACTTCTGGAACTGGCGGTGCTGGTGGCGGTGGCGGTGGATTTAGTAATGGTTATTCTCAAGGTACTGGCGGTGGTGGTACTGGACTATATGGAGAAGGTACTAGCGGAACTGGTGGAACTGGCAACCAAGGTGGTTTCGGTGGATCAGGTGGTGGTCAAGGTAATGCTCAAGAAGGTTGGCCTACTGGTAGAACAGGTGGTAACTATGGTGGTGGATGTGGAACTTATGTTTGGGATAGTCAATGGAGAGATCAGCATGGTGCTCCTGGTGCTGTTCGTTTAGTATGGTCTGTTGATGGTAGTCCTGTTGCTTTCCCCTCCACTAATGTTCAGCAGCAAGGTTCAGGACATGATGCAGTATTAGAGTTAAATAAAGATATGCCAACTGTTACAGATACTGATTACTTAAACACATCATCTAGTGGGTTCTCGGTTAACACTAATACAGTATTAACTACTCCCAATGCAAAATACATCTTCTTAGCGATAGCATAATGGATCCTATTACTCAAAAATTTTTAATGGCATCATCCGCCAAAGAAACATATCCTGCTCCTATGGTAGAAGATGTATTTGGTGTTGATGTGTATAATGGATTTGGTGCAGGATATGATTCGCCATTTGCTTCAGGGTTTACAACAAATTATGGTAAAGATGGATATCCTAGTACTTATTTTCCTGGTAATAGTTTTACAGGATACTTAGATTTTAGTGATGATAGTAGTTTTGCTTTAGCTAATGATTTTACTATTGAGATGTGGGTCAAGGGAGCATATCAACCAGGAACTATAAATCTTTTCCAATTAGATGGACCTACTGGGAACACTCAGCATCAGAATTTGCAGATTAGAATGCAACAGGCTGCAGGTAATATTAGCGTAATGAATACGTTTAATACTGATGGAAATTCTAACGGTATAGATTTAACTGGTAGTACCAATTTAATGGATGGTAATTGGCATCATATATGTGTAATGAGATATAGTAATGGTACTATGACTCAATTTATTGATGGTAATGCGGAACAGTACTCTACTAATGGTGGAACATATTTTAATCCCAATGGTGGTAGTCCTAGAATTAGATTAGGTGCTCTTTCTTCAGGATCTCAAAAATATCAAGGATATATTAGTAACTTTAGAATAACAGTAGGTAATTGTGCATATGGAAATGGTGGATCTGATGGTATAACTGGTTTCACACCACCTTCTGCACCTCTAACTGGTGGAACTATGAGGGCATTATATTCCAGTACACCTTTTGTACATAGTATGCCATATAGTCAAAATCTCAGTATAACGGTACAAGACGCATGGACAAGAGTTACTACACCTCGTCTATTATGTGAAGATATAAATTGGACTGACGGTGGAATGATATGGATCAAGACTATGGATGGTGCTAATGGTAACCGTTTATACGATACAGAAAGAGATTCAAGAGTATATATTCCATCTGATGCTCCTGCTGAAGAACAAGTACCAACTCCTGGAGGAGTTAAGTATTGGACTGAAAAAGGTGTTGGTCATACAAGATGTGGTGAGGCAGATCATCAAAATAATCTTCCAGAAGAAACTTCGGTTAATAATAAGTATGTTGCTTGGGGATTTAAGAAAGCTAAACGATTTTTTGATGTCATTAAATGGGATGGAAATAATGTTAATGGTAGGACAATAGAGCACAATCTCGCATGTACACCTGGGGTCATTATGGTCAAGTGCTTGGGTGCGAGTTATAGTTGGCAGGTATATCATACATCTCTTAGTGCATCAGGTAGTAATGGTCGAGACGCTACATCTTGGTTACACTTAGACTCTAGTTCGTCAGCACAAACATCAAATACTCCTGGATTTAATAATGTAAATAGCGAGACATTTGATGTTGGTAGTTATGTGGGATGCAATTCATCAGGTCAGAAATATATTGCATATTTATTTGCACATGATGATGAATCTGATAGTATAATCAAGTGTGGAACCTATGCTGGAAATTCAGGAGCAAATCGTGTTGAGTTGGGATGGGAACCTCAGTATGTAATGATAAAAGGATATACCTCTACTGCTAATTGGTGGATATATGATACTCAAAGAAATGGTTTGAGAACGTATAATAATGGTACTATGAATACATTTGATCCTTCAGTAGGATCATTATTATATGCAAATAGTACTCAACAAGAGGGGTCAAATGTGGATATACAAGCGGATGCTACTGGATTTAATTTACCTGCTATTAGTAATACACCAAATGAAAATGGTAAGAATTTTGCTTATATAGCAATTCGTCTGGGACCAATGAGGATTCCTACAGATTCTGAGACTGTATTTAATGCAGATAGGGGTCAAGCACCTAATGTACCTTCATTCTCTGCTAAGTTCCCATCTGATGTAACATGGGGAAAGGGATATACTGCTTCTAGTTCTTGGAATGTGGGTATGAGAAAACAGGGTGTTACTGGTACTAGAAATCCATCAAGATGGGATTGGATAACTAATGCAATTCCAGGTAGTGATCCCTCTTATACAACTGATATGAAAGGTGCATGGAGCGATTCAGCATACAATAAAACTTGGATGGGATATATGATGAGGAGAGCACCAGGATTCTTTGATACGGTTGGATATGTTGGAAATCAATCTAGTGAGAATCCAAGTATAGAAAGAGCGATAAAGCATAATTTGGGTGTAAAACCAGAGATTATAATGGTGAGGTGTTGTGGTTGGGATGATCCTTATGGATATGCATTTATATGGGCAGTAAAGAACTGTGGTAATTTACCATCAACTGCTGCTTCTCCTTATACTGGTGTTAACTATCAGGGATATAAAAATCTTGGTAATATTGCTGGTGCAGCATCATCTTGGGTAACTAATGCTAATTCTGATTCTAGATTTGGTACTAGTATTGATACTACAACTGAATTCTATGTTGGTACTCATAGGGATACCAATAAGACTGCTCATAATTATATGGCATTGATGTGGGCATCATGTCCAGGAGTTAGTAAGGTAGGTTATTATGTTGGGACTGGTAGTGATGAGAATATTCCATGTGGGTTCACTGGCAGTGCGAGATTTGTATTGATAAATAAGTGGGATGAAGGGGCGTGGTATGTATATGATAGTGTTAGAGGAATAACTGATTCTGATGTTGATTACCTTAGATGGGATTCTACTGATGGTCAGCAATCTGGTAGTGATTATATTGACCCATATAATGGTGGATTTAAGGTTACTAATACAGCGAATACTACTATCAATGTCACTGGACATTACTACACTTTCATAGCAATAGCATAATGGATCCTATTACTCAAAAATTAGTTCCTGGTGCTTCAGGATTTATACCAAATCATTATGTAGATGAAGTATTCTCTACAGATACCTGGTTTGGTAATGGTAGTGGTGCAACAACTCCTGCTAATAAGAAGATTACCAATGGCATCAACATGTCAAAGTATGGTGGAATGGTTCTTAATTTCGAGAGAGGTAATACTGTACATGGAGTTCATTATAAAGGAATATCTGATACTGATGTAGGTGTAGGGAAGAGGTTTTGGCCACTAGGTGGTGGAAATAGTGATAATCCACTCGGATCTCAAGCAGATTCTATGCAATCATTTGATAGTGATGGTTGGACAATGGGGCAGAATATGTATATGAATGAAGGTAATGGTGATAATAGTAATAGTTCACAGAATGGTGCTTATACATTTAGAAAGCAACCAGGATTCTTTGATATGGTTACCTTTACAACGGGAGATAACGCAAGTAGAGACAACTATAGAAGAATAAATCATTCTCTGGAATGTAAACCAGGATTTATTATAGTGAAGAAACAGAATGCTACTGGAGATTATTGGATTTACCATAAAGGCAAAGGTAGAGATCAGATTGCAAAATTGAATACAACTTCTGATTTTTATGGTGATACTTCTGTTTGGGGTTACACTGATCCAACTAATACTGATTTTGGAATAAATGAAAGTGCTCCTTGGTGGCAAGCTAATAGTACATATTCAGTATGGATGTGGGCAGATGGTGATGATCCTGATGCAAAAGTATTTGGTATGGGTAAAGATTCTGAAATTGTTAAGGCAGTTATTGGTGGTGGTCAGAATTCACTTACTGATGTTGGGTGGGAACCCCAAATGCTCCTTATAAAAAATGCAGGTAGTGATTGGTGTTGGATAGATTCTGTCCGTGGATATGCTGCTATTACTGAGATAAACATGACTAATCCAGGATATAATGCTGCTACTACGTTTACTAATAATACTTCTGCCGAGAGTAATGGTTATGGTGTAGGATTTAATATGAAAGGATGGTTTCAATCTACATTTGGAGGAGATTGTTATTGTCTTGCAATTCGTAGACCAGATGCAAAGGTAGGAAAGTGGGCATCTTCTCCTTCTGAGTGTATTCATTTACAAAAATCAGAAGTAACTTCAGGACAAGACATGTCAATGGGTAATGTAACCAGTGGTCTTGGTACATTTGATATGATGTTTAATATGAGAATGGTTCATGATCTGAATTACACACTAAAATTGCAGAATACAAATAGATTGATGAGTGGATCTAGTAATGATATTGGTGGAGTAAGTGGTTCTAATGTCAATTCTGGATTTTCTAGATGGTATCTTGAAATGGATCGTTATCTAATCCAAGCTAATACTCAGGCAACCGAAAGAGATGTAAGATATGATATAACTGATAGAGATGCTTATATACCTTGGAATGGTTTTCTAAATGAAGGAAACAAAGTTGGTGTTGACAATATGTTTTATATGTTTAAGAGAAAACCAGGATTCTTTGATATGTTTAAGTATCATGGGAGACAATCTTTTGTTGAACCAAATACAACCCATACACCACATCAATTAGGAGTGCAACCTGATTTAGTAATTATCAAATCATTAGGAACCAATAATTTTGATAATGCTACTCAATATTGTAATGGTTGGATAGTTTGGTCAAAGGCTGCTGGTGCTGCTGGAATTCATGATGGGAGGTATAATACATGTTACATCAACTATGGTCCAATAGGTACTCGATATCTGTTATGGGGTGACACTGTAAATGATGCTTTAACGGCAGAAACAGTCAGGATGCACACAGGAATTATAAATCATACTGGAGTTACTGGTTATATGATGTATCTGTTTGCAAATCGTGAAGGGATATTCCATACGGGGTTATATACGGGTGCTGGTCTAGGTACTCCAGTAGATGTAACTGATGTTGGATTCTCTCCAAGAATTCTTATGATTAAGTGTGTAACTGATAGTGGTCCTTGGTGGGTATATGATACTAAAAGAGGATTATCTTCTGATAATGATCCATATGCAGATTGGATGTCACCAACACATTGGGCAACTGATACTGATTATGTTGATCCACTATCTAATGGATTTCAGATTACTGCTACTGCTCCTCAAGGTGGATACGCTATGAACAATAGTGGACAGCAGTTTCTTTACCTTGCATTTGCATAATATAAATAACTTACATAAGGTACTGTAATTTCAGATGGAAATTCGTTTAAGAAAAAATGGTAATGTTGTTACGGAATCAGAATTTCGTCGTCAGAATCCTAATACATCATTTCCTTTAGCATTAACTCAGGAAATATTAAATGTATTCGGTGCTGATAAAGTGTATGAAGGTTCACAACCTAGTGCTACACCACCATATCAATACGTGTATAGAGATGGTATTGAGGTGAAGGGTGATGGTAACTATTATACTAAGTATTCTGTTGGTGTAGGAGTAACAGCAAGTATTGATGCTAATGCTGCTGCTAATACAAGAAATACGAGAGATACTAAGTTAAAAGAGTCTGATTGGGTTACTCTTAAGTCCGTGGATACTGGTGTTGGTATTACAACTGCATGGAAAACATATAGACAAAATCTTAGAGATTTACCAACCAGTGCTGGATTTCCTCACTCAGTCACCTGGCCAACGGAACCCTCATAGGACGTTAATATAACTGGCACACAAAACCCCTGCACTTCGGTGTGGGGGTTTATAATATGTACAGTTAGCAAATAAAAATGCAATTAACTGGATCAGAGAAACTTGTATTCATTGCATCCTTTATGGTTCTTATGAACTGGGGTGTACGTGTATCTTCTATTCTTATTAACAACTTATTATGAAAAAAGAATTTATTTGTGTGAAACCAAGATCTAGAGACGCACAAGATCTATTTGAGAACTCTATGTATAAACTACACTCATGCAGAGTAGTATGGAGAAAGAATGGTGAGGTGGGTCTGGAGTCCATCAACAATCGTCATTCATTTACAATGCGTGAGAGTGGAGATGATGATTGGGAAGTTGTTAAATAAGAGTAGCAATGGATATTGTTTCTATGTTTGCTACTCTTGTTGCTGTTTCGATAAGTTGTCCTGATATTATTAGTATCAGGGACACTCTTTTGAGTGACAAGAAGTTATCTCCAGAAATCAAACAAGAAATAGTTGATGTATTACACCAAGCAAACCCTGAATGTGAATTAAATGAAAGATCAGAGTCCAGTTGATAGCGAAACCAAACAGGAAAAATGGGATCGTGGTAAGACTCTTATGTTGGAGTCTTTACATAAACCTGATGACAGATTGAGAGGATGTTCTCATAACCAACAATGTTATCACGAATTGATGGAGATAAGGGATCAAGTAATAGAAATGGTTCAGGCAATGCCTAATCCTCATACAGAACCATTACCATTTGGTAAGAAGAATAATCATGTAGAACCAACAATTAGTACACCTAATGGTGATATTAGTGAAACTTTAATGAGTGGAACATTGGGTGATTATTATATGTCAGAAAAGAGGGAATATTAGATGGTAATATTTGAGTATTCTGAACATTCTAATGCCAAATCTAAATTATATGAATTATCAGACCAGGAGAATGTTCATCTCTCTCAAAATCTTGATAAGTTAAAACCAAAGGGAATAGTTGGTGGAGATCTTAAATGGAGGAGTGGATTAGAATATAGAAAGACTAATAAAGAAGTTGATAAATTACTTGAATGGATAGAATCTTTAGTGCCATATGTTGCACATGGATTATCAAGGCGTGGATGTAAACCTTCTTCTGATATTAAATATTTGGATGATGCCTTAAAGCAAAATCCTATTGAATTTGGTGGTGGAGATGAGTTTGGGTTTGATCCTTTTGGGTTTACATTATATGAGTGTTGGTTTGTTTATTACAGGAAAGAGACTGAGTTAGTTCCTCACGATCATTTTCCATATCCAATTACATTTGTTTATTATATAAATTGTCCAGAAGGATCTGCACCTTTAATATTAAATGGTGAAGAATATACTATGAAAGAGGGTCAACTTGTATTCTTTAATGGTCACGATGAACATGCAGTTCCTACATCAGAGGTGGATGGAAGAGCAGTGATGACAGGATGTATTGCATATGATAGAGCAAGGGAGTAGGTATAAATTTTTGTTAAATTGTATCAGGAAATACAAACATAACTTGTATAAATATTAGTAGTCACCGAGAGGTACATTAAGAGGAACCACATGCATTAAAGGTTTATATTATGTTCTATTGTCGTTTAATGGAGAAGGTTAATGCACAACTTAATACCATATAACCAATTAGCAGGAGAGAGCAATTTCGATCCTGAGAATGATTTAATCGCAGATTATTACGAGTGTTTAATCGAATGTGATGAAAGTCAGTCAGTTTGCAAACGCATATGTAAGGAGGTTTTAGTTTAATGCTAACGCACTCACATCCACCTTAAGTAAATCCTATTAAAATTAAATATTCACAAACCCTTGACTTTTTAAGTCAGGGGTTTTATACTTTATATTGTAATATTAGTAATCTGATGATATATAATCAAGATGCTATGGAGCAAATGAACAATCCTCTTAGTCCTGTTAAGATGGTAAGAGAAACTTACTCTAGATGGTTACAGAGAAATATAACTGAAGTCCAGGTTCAGTTTGCAGATGAAGAACCAGCATGGATTCCTTATGAAACACTATTAGCAATGCAAGGAGCGTTAGACAAATGAGTATTATTAGTAGATTATATGACTCTATTATGAATATCAGCGTTGGTACTCATAAGGGTGATGACTTTAATCCTGAAAAGATACATTGTTATGTGGATGGTAAAGAAGTTGATTGTTTTATTGATAGATTAGAGTCAGAAGGATATCAATATGACTCTGGTAATGCGTGGTGGGAACGTACATGGTCAACTAATAATGGTAAAGAATCGATTAGAGAAGTATATCAACCATTAGAGAGTGGTAACTGGAAGCAGTTGATGATTGGGTATGGAGATAGGATCTTTTATGAGGAATCGGTGAAAGTTCGTGATGGGGTTTTGAGCAATCAATAAATACAATCGAATTGCAAATATGATACAATGGCAACTATTACTCTACAATTACCTGATGGATCAACTGAAACATTTGAGTGTGATGAAGATACTACAATTTTAGATGCAGCAGAGGAAGCAGGTGTTGATCATCCCTCATCTTGTAGAGCAGGTGCATGTTCTTCATGTTGTATGAAAATTGTATCAGGTGAAGTTAACCAGGAAGAGCAGACATTTCTTGATGATGATCAAATGGATGAAGGATTTGTTCTTACTTGCGTTTCCTATCCTACTTCAGATGAGGTTACACTTCTTGCAGAGCAAGAGGATGAGTTATAAATAGTCCTTCGGAGTACAATTACTTATTGACATCTTGAAGGACAAGAAGGCAGCAAAGAAACTTATTAAACTTGCAAAAGAACATCCAGACTGGTATACTGAAGAAGATGTGAGGTATGCTAAACAAGTTAAGTGGCGTATCAAGCAAGAAAAAAAAACAAAAAAACTTGAGGATTAATTATGGCACTATCTGAACAAACACTAGATCATCTACTTGAGGCAGAAGGTAGTATTAGGTCAGCACTTAAATCTGCTGCGGTGAATGAAAAACCTTTAGTCATAACTCAAATATCTAAATTATTATATGATATTGAGCATATGAAAGAGTTTGAGAGTTTGCAAGATATTGTAGAGGATGCCATGAAGAATCGTGACGAATGATTGCGGAACTCTAAAGAGAGTATTAAATTTATAGATAAATCATATAACTATGTTAGAATCTCCTCACATACCAGCATAAAACTATGATTAACTTAGACGAGCGATACCTATCCTACATGGATGGCAGTAAGAAGATGAGAATAGATGGTGTAGAGGAAAGGGTTGAGTCTTATGGATGGCACTGTGATGGTAATGATATAAAAGGACACTACGTTACGACAGAGAATTATAAGTTGTTCTATAATATGGAGGGATTATTCACTAAGATGGTGGCACTTAGAGAACTGTCCCCAGTCTCTTGACTATACTCCCTTAAGGGGTATATAATACATATTATTGATTCTTTATACATCTATGGCATTTACTCCACCAAAGTTATCATCCCGATTTCAGATGAGTTATAAAGCAAATGAAGTCGAATACTATGAAGAGATGGAAAATGATTTGATGCAGAAATTGCATATTACTACAAGATGTGACCTTCATAAGAAGGCAATAAAGGTATTAAATAAGGTTGTTCAACAAAACCAACTATCCCAAACATTATCACTATTATAAAAATGAATCAGTTTTGGCACAAAGAGATTGGAGGAGTTTTGGGGGCACTTTTGCTAACATCAACTCCTTTACTTGCTGGTGATTATCAGAGAGGGTATTCATCCAGTAGAACATGTTTTAAGACAGAGTATAGAGAAGAATATATACCAGGAAATGAAGATTCACCAGGA
>Ga0115011_10002510_pt1 | contig 12726 bp, 15 predicted proteins | sample TroAtlMetagenome_2_FD_88705 | JGI IMG/M metagenome (GOLD analysis project Ga0115011, IMG submission 88705) | Marine eukaryotic phytoplankton communities from Atlantic Ocean - Tropical Atlantic ANT8 Metagenome | ecosystem: Environmental > Aquatic > Marine > Oceanic | place: Tropical Atlantic... | reverse complement strand
AGACTTTGAGCGAGAACTTCATTGCTGCCCAAACAAGCATGGATGCTACCGTGGGTGACCTGCGCGTTCGGCTTCGTGGTATGATTGCTCGGTTAGAGGTCTGCTTAAACGATTTAGAAGATCGAGGTCTAGGTTCGGATGTAAGTGCTTTGGCTGGCTTATCGGATGATTCTGCGAGCATTGAGAGGCTTGCCAGGCGGCTAGGTGAGCAGCAGGTGAATGTGTCCAACGCAGCATCGAGCGCCCTTAAGGCCAGTGATCCCCGAGGATTTTAGTAATGGATGATGTGCGCACCAATAGGGAGGAACACCGGGAGTCGGTGTTTGCGACCGATGGGGCTATTCTCATGTCTAGCACTAGCGACGGGGTGGATTTGGATTGGGCTTTAACTGCGTTTTTAGCTAGCCAAATAATGGAAGCCCCTATTTTTCCTTGTGAGCCAGACTGTGCTGATATTCATATTCTAGGGCCCTATGTATCTTTTAACAGGAGTGATAAGTCTGTCCTTTGGCGGTGGTCTCCTGGAGCTCCTGTCCCTATCGGGAACTTAAATCGTGACTTCCGTTTGCGCGTCGCCTCCACATGTGGACCTAATACTAAACAGTCCGTTGACTCGACCGGCTATGGGGTTAACATGGAAGGTCCCGCTTCTGCCTTTATAGATCAACTCATCCATGATCTACCCTTGAACAAGAGGGAAGGCATTGGGATTGTCTTACACGAAAAACATTGGGTTTCTAATTACTTGCTACTTAAAGATGCCGGCTTTAAAGTCATTCCCTCTTACTGGAATGAACGATCGAGAGATCCTTTCGAGGAGGTTCGAGATCGGATCATTCAAATTAACTCATGTGAAAGAATCATATCTACATCTATGGCCGGGCTGGGCATCTCAAACGCTTGCGGTATTCCATATGCTGCGGCCGCGAGTGCGTCTCTCCCGCTCTTCGATCGGTTAGATGGTGATGATGATTCTCATTTCTTGCTTAGAGAAACGATGTCCTTCTTTGGCCACTTTGATATCGACATTATTGAGCTAGACGGATTGCACCTTAAACCTAGTCTAGATATCGCGGAATCATTCTTCAAAAAGCCAGTGCAGCTCGAACCGCAGGTGTCTGCGGAGTTAACATTGGGTGGATGCATTAACATTATGAGTAAACATGCTAATTTCGTCGACAACGTTGTTTAAAAACTGGTACACGGTTTAGCTTTAGATCTAGGAGTTTTTATGTCTGTGACATTCTTGAAGGCTTATCTGTGGTAATTAATACTCGAATGTTAGGAGTTACTTCAGGGTCAAATCTAAATTCGTATAGTGATGCCCTTACAAGCCCCTTAAAAAAGAAGCCGCCACCGAATTCAATCACAGATCTATTCAGTACTGACCTGTGGGTTCGTAAATTTGTCTTAGACTGCGCGGATATCTTTGGTATACCTAGCACAGCAAAAGGTTGCATGTCCAGTAAGGATAAGTTTCTTTTTGCTTTTGGTCTTATGCACATCACCACAGCTATGAGAAGAATGGACTCTACATGGAGAGGCATGCACAAGAAAGTAGAGACTAAAGATGCAGCTTGGGAATTTTGTAGACGTTTCCATGAGAAGTATGGTGATCAGGTAGTGCCTAATTCCTCCGAAGATACTAATGCCGGAATACCTGTCGTTGTAAAGAAATCTACAAAAAGGTTTCGAAGTTTACCTTCGGGCTCTATCATATAATTTTAATCACCAATGGGAGGTGAATGATATGAAGTTTTCAAATACCCCGCGTGGGACTCTAGTAGAACATGCTGTCAGAAGGCAAGGTGCTAGATTGACTAATTCCGGGGCTCTTTTGGTCTGGTCTGGCGAGAGAATGGGCAGGAGTCCTGAGGGTAAATTTATTGTCATGGATGATATCTCTAGAGGAGAAGTTGATTGGGCAAATAACAACTCTATGTCCCAATCAGAGTGGCTTTCTCTTTTACATGATTTTTCGAAACATGAGGTCGCATCTAGTAAGTCTAAGTACCACGAACGTGTTTCTGCGTGTGCAGATCATGCGCTAGCGTTAAATGTCGACGTCCACTGCGATTTGCCTAGTCATGCCTTGTTCGTAAAAAATATGTTCAGAGATCCTGTTGAAAACACACTGCTCGGAGATATTACTGTAAAGGCTTACCCAGGCGTAAGAAGTGAGCCATGCGTTGCAATTAACTTTACAGAGAGGATGATATTAATAACAGGTACCGGTTACGCCGGTGAAATCAAAAAAAGTGTTTTTACTTATTTAAACTTTGTTCTGCCGATGATGGGTGTTTTGCCCATGCACTGTTCTATTAATTGCGACCGCGGAGGAAAGAATCCTGCTATATTTTTTGGTTTGTCGGGTACTGGCAAGACAACTCTTAGCGCGGACCCTAGCAGAGTTCTCCTAGGTGACGACGAACATGGCTGGTCTCTTGATGGTGTCTTTAATATAGAAGGTGGATGTTATGCTAAGACTTTTAATCTAAGCCCTAAAAATGAACCTCAAATTTGGGCTGCGTCACATCGATTTGGATCTATTCTCGAGAATGTAGGGCTATCAGAAGAAGGCCATGTAAATTTTGCGGATGACACATTAACTAAGAATGGAAGAGCTTCGTATCCCATAGAGTACATCGGTGGCGCACTAACAGAAGGTGTCATCAATGAGCACCCTAACAGTGTCATTATGCTTACATGCGATGCTTTCGGAGTTTTACCTGCTGTTTCCAAGCTTTCTACCAGTGAGGCTCGTGAACAATTCCTTTTAGGTTACACGTCAAAAGTTGCAGGCACAGAAAATGGAATTGATGAGCCGGTAGCTACTTTTAGTCCATGCTTTGGTTTGCCATTTATGCCTCGATCACCCGAGTCTTACGCAGATCTTCTCGAAACTTTTTTGGATAGTCGAGATATCACATGCTGGCTAGTTAACACGGGCTGGACCGGAGGACCACCAGGAGTAGGTGATAGAATTAGTCTGCCTATTACTAGAGCTATTGTTTCTGCAATTGTGAGTGGTAACTTAGATAATGTAGAAACGTTCACACACGATCAAACAGGGCGTACGGTACCCAATATTGAAGGTATTGACAAGAAGCTTATACGCCCGGAGCTAGCTTGGTCGAATCCCATAATGTACAATGATCAAGTGCAGAAACTGAACGATCTAATCCAAAAAGCTATATAGATTAGTCATCGTACCTAGCTTTTCTATCTTCTACGAATATTCTATTAGCTCGGGTGTTATCTACAGATGCCTGACTTGGGTTTTGATCTGGGGCAGGACCTATTGAAGTTGCTGTAGGTCCTTGAAGAGGCCAGCTGGTGCAAGGAGTAGCAACTGGAGAATTTTCACCTGTTTCCGCCGGCGATACAGAATCTAGATCGTCGCCTTCGGCAGGTATTTGCAAATTAGGGTGCATTGAATGCCTAAGCTCTACATCGTTAAGATTAGGTGCATTTGCATATCTTGAGTCTGAATCGTTTATAAACGTTTCCCAAAATCTTCTATTGATCTCTCGATTACCAATGCCTTCGGGTCTTCTAAAATGTCTTTGAAGAGAAGCATTAGATCTTCTGTTACCATATTTTCCTGTTGCATTAGTCAAACCTGGCTGAAGCTCAGGGCCTCCTGGATCTACAATATCTCCGTTGGGGTGTCCTAAGATCGATCCGTCATAATCAATAGTCATGTTTAAACCTCCTAGAAAGTTTTATCTGTTAGACCTAATTAAGTATGTTTGACCTTAAAGATCGGAGACTACCCATGTCAAAAAAATTTGATTGCAATGACATTCGCGACTTCTTGACGCCCAAGCTTAAGCCAAGCTATATGGAAGAAGGCTGCGGTTCGAGTATGACACTTGACCTCGAAACTTCTGATCCTATTAAATTGTGCACTAAGTTTTTAGGTGCTTTTAGGGCCATGCACATTTGGTTTCATTCAGCCCATGTTATGACTAAAGGAACGAGCTTCTCAGGAGATCATGAACTTTTATACGGTAGAATATATAACGAAGTTACAGATCAGCTAGATGGAGCAATGGAAAAGATTTTAGGTTTGACTGATGACGAGTCGTTACTTTGTCCAAAGGAAATGACAAACTCTACACAGTTAGCCTTAGATCTTTACGACAGTCCTTCAAATAGTTCTGCGCACAATATTGCTTTAACAGCTCTTCAGATTGTTGAAAATTTTCTTACTGTTCTAGAAATAGGCTACCGCGTCAAGAAGCATCATGGAATGATGACACTCGGATTGGAAGACTTTATGGCATCACTAGCCAACACCCACGAAGGATATGTATATCTTCTTAGACAAAGATCTAAATCAAACTTAGATTAAACAGTCTTTCGAGCCTTATTATTATAAGCTTGGTTAGTTTTATTCTGGCGGAGTTTATATAATGCATGATCCATTTGACTTACACCCAAATGATGAGTTGATATCAAAGAATCATAACATGGTAGCTGATGTAGTTGTAGGTTTGCAATTCGGAGACGAAGGTAAGGGCAAAGTTACACATCAGCTTGTTAGAAATGGAGATTATACGCACGTTGTTAGATTTAATGGTGGGTGCAACGCTGGCCATACAATTTATCATGAAGGAAGAAAGTTTGTAACTCATCATATTCCAGCTGGTGTATTTTACGGTGTAAGGTCTATTATTGGGCCCGGATGCGTTGTCAATCCTAAGCAACTCTTTAAGGAAATAAAAGATCTCGAAGACGGCGGTATTAATGTTAGAAAACACCTTAAAATAGCTGCGAATGCGCATGTAATTACAGATTTTCATGTTGCTGAAGATAGCCGCGATGAAGCCATAGGAACCACAAAAACTGGAAATGGTCCGGCATATCGTGACAAATATGCTAGAAAAGGCGTTATGGCTGTAGAGATTCCGGAGCTTGAGGGCATGATCATCGATATGTATACAGAGCTTCATGATAATCCGGAATTTGATAAGATAGAGATCTTATGCGAAGGTGCACAAGGATTTGGTCTGGATATAGATTGGGGTGAGTATCCTTTTGTCACTTCTTCTCATTGCACTACAGCCGGCGTGATTGCAAATGGAATACCTCACAAAGTAATTAGAGATGTTTGGGGAGTCGCAAAAGTTTATGAAACATATGTGGGCGCCAAAGATTTCGAAGACGATTCAGATGAGACATTTGCTCAGATTAGAGAGGTAGGTTCTGAGTTTGGTGCTACTACTGGACGTCCACGACAGGTTTCTTGGATGTCAGTTGATATGATCAAAAAGTCCGTAAAAATTAACGGCGTCAATAAGCTTGTATTCAACAAGACAGATATCTTAGAAGAAGTCGGAGTCTGGTGTATTTACGACGGAATGGATTCTTACGGATTCACTGATTCTGAGTCTTTTGAACAGTGGCTTATGAGAGAAATAGACGAGCCAGAAATCATTATATTTTCTAGAAGCCCAGAAAAAATTTAAAAAAATATCAAAAAAATAACTCTAAGGGGTTACCATCTCAAAAACGGTGTCTATCGTATAAACGTGCCAATAATGATACAAAAAAAGGAGGTTTATTATGAGCACGTTGTTAACCGTTCCGTTTAGCCAGTTTGGTCGTTCTTCTAGGGTGCCGTCAATTTTTACGAGCCTATTTGACGACTTTGATCCGGTTTATTCGAGATCTACGACCGCTCGGCCGAGCGCGAACATTACTAGAGAGGAGAATGGGTACCTTATTGACTTGGCTGTGCCTGGCTATGAACGCAATGATATCAGCGTGTCAGTAAAAGATGGCACTTTAACCATTGAAGCAGAAGTGAAAGATGATTCTGAAGCTAATTATCAGAAAGAGTTCACAGTGTCTTCTTTTAAGAGACAGTGGGCATTACCACAAAACACAAACGAGGAAGGGATTGAAGCCAACTATAAGAATGGGGTCTTGAAGCTTACAATCCCTTCCTCGAAAGAGAATCATCGAAAAATCGATATTGGTGTTAATTAATTTATAACTTATCATCTTCTGCGTATAATTACACACCGGAGATTTTATGTTAAGAAAGCTTAAGCCAATATTTGTGGAAAGGAGCTTCGTTCCGAAGCTCCTTTCATTTTTTGCTCCTATAGACATTGGAGCAATTACGCTGGGATTTGTAGTTTTTTCTAGAGACACTATGTCTGAAACTACTAAACGTCATGAGACAATCCATTTTCAGCAGTACCTTGAAACATTATTCTTGGGATTTTTAATTTTGTATTTTTATGACTACTGCAAAGCTAGGTTTAAAGGACTGAGCGGCAAAGATAGCTATATGAACATAAGGGCAGAAAAAGAAGCTTATGACAATCAAAATGATCCTGAGTATCTTATGACTAGAGCTAGATGGAAGTGGATCAGGAGTTAAAAATGGAAAAGAACTTACCAACTCACAAAAAGCTATATGGCTATGTGGCATGCATGTCAATTATGTTTGCAACTGCATTTTCTGATGCTAATACATACTCGCTCGAATCGATCGACGCAAAGCATAATTCAGCTCATGTGAACACAGTGCTGAATGCATCCTACGATATTCCCAATCATAACAAAAGAGTATACTTTATTGAAGGTAAGCCGGTGGTGCTAGATACCTCTAGGCAAGGCTGGGCAGTTGATATCCTCTTAAAAGGTGCCCCTAAGGGCCAATCCGCTCATATTTCGTTTTCGGAATAGAACTTAAAATATTCTTAACAGATTCTAGAGAAGCTGAAATTGCTAATTGCTGAAGCCCTACAACAGCTGTATGGACGACACCTATTATTTTTCCTTCATTGTTTAAAACAGAAGAACCTGATGATCCTCCTCTAATTACTAACGTATAGAAATATGTGGTTCTTTCTAGAGTGTTGTCATAGTGTGATCCTGCTGTAAATCCCGAATAGAACAAAACGGTGCCCGGATGATTTATACCCAGAGGCGCGCCATAAGAATAAATTTCTGAAGGCAGTGGGGGCATTCTATCTGCTACATCTGCTGGCTCTCCAAAAATTCCGGTAGCTTTAAGAATGCAAAGATCATTCCGTGTGTCTAAAGCAAAGATTCTTGCCATGTATTCATTGCCTTGGACGTCTCTAACTAGTGCCGTCGGTGTAAGCTTTACAATAATCTCCTTGTGACCAATTGTTTGCTTGTCTTTTTTGGGATGAGAGCAAACATGAGCAGCAGTTAAAATATAAGTTGAATCTACAACATGGCTAACAACAGTTCCGGAACCCATCGATCTCATAATCTTAGGCTCCAGACTTTTTGTATCACATTCTTTAGGAGCTAAGCTTTCGGGATTAGGCCCTTCTACAAACGTGCAAGAGACGGGTTTAATTTCTATGTTTATTCTAATGAAAGCGAATGACTTTCTAACATTTCTTACTTTGTCACTTACCGGGGCATGGGCCATTAGAGATGCAGGAATTATGACAACCAATATCAGCGCTATGAGGCTTCTTGTAATCATATTCATTTAAAATCTCCTAAATTTAAGTATAGATGTGGAGTTTCACGTATATAATTTGTTACATGGATAAAAGTAAAAGAGTATTCTTATTTGATTTAGATGGCACCTTGACAGAAGCACGTCGAGCTGCATCATCTAGTGTTGGACCGGTGCTTAGAGATTTGTCAAAATTAGGTAGAATTGTGATAGTGACAGGAAGTGATTATGACTTTATTGAAGAGCAACTTAAGAACGTGTGGTGCTATGTTCCCTGCAATTTAGTTACTTTAATGCCTTGCAATGGAACGAAAAAATATGTTTGGAAAAGAGCATCTTTTAATTCTAGGTTTGAATTGGTGGAATCAATGTCAATGAAAGATCATGTTGGTCTAGACAAATATAGAAAGCTTATAACTTATATTGCAAAAAGGCAAGTTAAGTTTTTAGAAAAGTATAATGTATCTGAACATGTATCAGGCAGATTTGTATCATACAGAGGATCAATGATTAACTGGTCCCCAATGGGAAGAGATGGTTCACCTGCTGATCGTGATATTTTCATTTCTCATGATTCAAACTGTAGCTATCGAAAGAACGAGATATCTAAGATGAAAAAGTTTATTACAAAGAACGAAATTGATGTCAAGATATCATACGGCGGAGACACTAGTTTTGATATATTTCCCAACGGATGGGACAAAACTTTAGCCCTTAAAGATATTACAAATGAGAGCATCTGGTTTTTTGGAGACAGGTGTATGCCTGGAGGAAATGATTTCGAAATCTATGAAAAAGTAAAAGAGCTAGGAGGGTCTGCATTTCACGTAGGGTCTTCTGAAGAAACTTTATCAATTTTGTCTGATATTATTAAGGAGCTTGCGTGACTTATTCTTGGTTAAAATATTTTCCTCATGAGGAACCTAGAGAAGAACAGATTCGTTTAATAAACTTCTGCATTGAATCTTTTGAAAAGAAAAGATTTGTTGTTATCGAAGCAGGAACAGGTGTTGGAAAGAGCGCAGTTGGATTAACAGTTGCGAGATACATGAAAGCAAAGCATGGATTTTCTTCTTATTTTACCACTACTCAGAAGATACTTCAAGAACAGTACTTGCAAGACTTTGGATCATTTGGGATGTGTTCAATCAAAAGTGCATCAAACTATCGATGCTCGTTTAAAAAGAATCAGACTTGTTCTGAGTCTCAAAAAGAACTTAAGATAGAACCTAAAGGAAGTAGGTTTTGGAAATCTTGTGTCATGAACTGTGCTTACAAGAAAGACAAGGCTAAATTTATAGAAAGCAGTTTGGGCGTTACGAATTTTCCTTATTTGATAACTGAGTCTAATTTGAGCGGAGGCATTAAGCCCAAAGAGCTTTTAGTCATAGACGAAGCGCATAATGTAGAATCAGAGCTTTCCAAGTTTGTGGAGGTCAGTGTCAGCGCTAGATTTGCTAAACAATTCTTTAAAACAGGCTTTGAATTTCCTAGAACAAAAGCTAAAACTTATTCCTGGATTAAAAACACTTATGCTCCTAAAATTAAGGCTAAGCTTAAAGCTATGGAGTCTGGGCTGGAGAAGTTCAATATATCTGAAGCTTCTCTTAAGGAGTTTTCAAAAATAACCGGACAAATTGATCTTATGCGGTCGCATTTATCTAAGCTGTCTCATTTTGTAGAGAAATACGATAGCAATACTTGGCTATTTGAGTTTGAAGATACTGGAAGTAGTATTAAGGGGGACAGGTTTTATTTTAAGCCTATCGATGTTTCCAGTTATGCTGAATCACTTCTTTATCGTCTAGGAACTAAAGTTCTTTTGATGTCTGCAACTATTTTGAATCATGATGCCTTTAGGGAATCTATAGGTATTCCAACGCAAGATTCTGCATGTGTAAGAATTTCGAGCCCGTTTCCTACGCAAAATAGGCCAATTATATACTCACCCATAGGCTATATGTCAAAAAAGTATATTGACAAGACATTGCCAGTGATGATTAAGGCTATTGAGTCGATTCTTGCGGAACATTCTCATGAGAAGGGCATTATTCATACACATTCATATTATATTGCAAATAAGATTAAAAATGCTATTAGAAGTAAAAGAATTTTAGTACATGATTCCGAAAATCGCGATGCTGTTTTGGCAAAACATAAGAGCAGCCAAAAGCCTACAGTTCTTTTATCTCCGTCGATGACAGAAGGAGTAGATCTTAAGGGTGAGATTAGCAGATTTCAAGTTCTGTGCAAAGTGCCTTATCCTTTTTTGGGCGACAAGCTCGTAAAAAAAAGAATGAATAGATGGCAGTGGTGGTATCCGTTGCAAACTGCAAAAACTGTCGTGCAGTCAGTGGGAAGAAGCGTCAGAAGTAGCGAAGACCATGCTGTTACCTACATTTTAGACTCGAATTGGTCTATGTTTTATAGGCAAAATAAGAATCTATTTCCCGAGGATTTTCAAGAGTGTTTAATAAAAGCGTAAACAATATCGTAAATGAAAAGTACATATCAGAATTTCACAAGTCCCTCAAAGGAGCGGACTCAGTAACATCTCTTTGTTTTGGAGACTTCAATCCTATTACTAGAAAGAAGTGTGAGGTTATTGCTGCATGTCATGAAAACTTAAATAGGTACGGTTTTATTGGACGTAGCAAACCGGTTATTGTAGTTCCTCTTTTTAAGAGAAAGTTTTTAAATGCAGCTGAATGGGAGTCTTCAATGTGTTGCTTAACTAATCATAGGCTAGTTAATTACGTTTTAGATGTCGAATCTTGTTCTTCTGTCGATGTTCTAGATAGGTTTAGAGCGGATTTTGTGTTCGTAGATAAGCTTACTGGCATGTGTCAAGAGTTAGAAAGTTTTGCTAAAAGATACAGAATTAAGCTCTTGATGGTTTAATTATGATTTCTACAAATAATTATTAATGTATGTCTACTTTTAAAGAACACAAAACAGTTGCAGATAGATCAGCATCAGACCGGTCTAGGCACAAGAAGAAAATCGAAGAAGCCATTAAAGAGGGCATTCACCATATAGTATCTGATGAGTCTATTATTGGTAAAGAAGGTAAAAAGAAATTTAAGATTCCCGTACGCGGCATAAAAGAGTATCGATTTGTTTACTCCGACAATAGTCAAAATCCAAGAGCAGCAACTGCGCCTGGCAAGGATATTCAAAAAGGGCAGCAAATAGGAGATGCTTCAAATAAACAACAGCAGAAAGGTACAGGCGAAAAACCTTCGAATGAAAAAGGAGAAGAGTTCTATGAAGTTGAAATTACTTTAGAAGAACTAGCGTACTACCTGTTTAATGATTTAGAATTGCCGGATTTAGAAAAGAAGACTATTAAGAATATTACGGGCAACAAGTATCAGAGGCACGGATATCGTCCGCAAGGGATACGCCCGAGGTTAGACAAAAAGAAGACAGCAATACAGCGTCTTAAGAGAAAGGCAGCTCAAAAGAGTAGTTCTCCACCTCCGGGGGATGAAGAAAGCTTTCCATATAGAGAATCAGATCTTACCTATAGGCACATTAGAGAAGTTAAAAAACATTCAAGCAATGCTGTAATATTTTTTATAATGGATATATCCGGATCTATGACGCAAAAGAAAAAGTTTTTAGCAAGAAGTTTTTTCTTTCTATTGTATCAATTTATTAATCAAAGATACAAGACGTTGGAAGTAGTCTTCATTTCACATGATACAGAAGCATATGAGGTTTCTGAGGAGCAATTTTTTAAGAGAGGCTCTTCGGGTGGAACTATCGTCTCTTCTGCAATTAAGAGAGTAGATGAAATTATTGGAAAGCGTTATCATCCAGATGCATGGAACATATACACGTTTCAATGCTCAGATGGCGACAACTGGCCGTCTGATATGCCTCAAATGCTAGAATCTGCTGAATCTGTTCGCAAAAAGTGCCAGCTGTACGGATACTGTGAGATTGATCCCGAAGGAGAGAGAACTAAATGGGTTACTTCAATGTCTACAGTTTCTCAAGAGTTCGAAAAGATAAAAGGCAATAATTTTAAAATTACTAATATCTATACAAAGAATGACATTTGGACTGCTTTTAAGAAACTTTTAGGCAGTAGCGAGGTTTTATCATGAGATCTGACTGGGACTTTAAGTTACTTAAGAAATTTGATGACAAGATATCTAAGCTTTCTGAGGATAACGGGCTCGATTGGTTTGAGATACAGTATGAAGTTTGTGACTACTATTCTATGATTGGACATATGTCTTATCATGGCATGCCTACACATTATGGTCATTGGTCGTTTGGTAAACGATTCGAGAGAACACACCAGATGTATAACTTGGGTATGGAAGGGCTTCCATACGAGTTGATTATTAATTCTAATCCTTCAATAGCTTATTTGATGAGAGAAAATCCTGCATATATGCAAATTTTGATTATGGCACACTGTGTAGGGCATTCAGATTTTTTTAAGAATAACGCAAAATTTAAACTTACACGGCCAGACAGCGTAATCCAGCGAATGAGAAGCGCTAAGAAAAGAATTCAGGGTTATGTAGAGGATCCCAACATAGGTATCGAAAAAGTCGAAAGATTTATGGATGCAGCACATGCGATACAATTTCAGACTTATCGATCTAATGTTGTTAGAGAAACCAAGAACGAGTATAAAGCCAAAGTCATTAGATCAGTTATTGATATAGGCCCAGGAGAAACGATAGATCTAGACGATGTAGATATCTTTCAGCCAGAATATAATATTTTGAAGTTCCTTAGGGAAAACGCAAAGCTTAAGGGGTGGCAAATCGATATTCTAGAAATTATCGAAGCAGAATCACAATATTTTTTACCTCAAATGAAGACAAAAATTATGAATGAAGGTTGGGCTAGTTTTTGGCACTATAGGATGTGTCATCAGCTCAATTTAGATTCAGAATATCATATTCCTATTCTCAAGACACATAATCAGGTTGTTCGACCTCATGTTGGTGGCTTAAACCCTTATCACATAGGATTTGAGCTCTTCAAAAGGATTGAAGAAAGACATGGCATTGAGGAGTGCTTTATAGCTCGTGAGACTTTAGAAGACACTACATTTATTAGAAATTACTTAACGCACGAAGACTGTAGGGACTTAGGGCTTTTACTTTCTCAAAAAAGAAGTATAAAAATAAAGCATCAAAGTATGTAATAGATAAGATCTCAGACAAAGATGAATGGAAGCTCGTTAAGAATACATTGGTGAGAAACGTTGGGTCGAATACAATGCCTGTTATTTTTGT
>Ga0115011_10002507_pt1 | contig 12732 bp, 11 predicted proteins | sample TroAtlMetagenome_2_FD_88705 | JGI IMG/M metagenome (GOLD analysis project Ga0115011, IMG submission 88705) | Marine eukaryotic phytoplankton communities from Atlantic Ocean - Tropical Atlantic ANT8 Metagenome | ecosystem: Environmental > Aquatic > Marine > Oceanic | place: Tropical Atlantic... | reverse complement strand
TTAATGAAATTCTCGGTCGAAAGTGCGTCAATGTACCCAAACCAACATGATCACTGCTATACCCTTCGGGACGTTTCATTTCAACAACTTGCTTTGAATACGGAGCTGATATTCCTCGTCGCTTAGCATAGTGCTGATAATTACGCTCATAAATTGGCCAAAAACTACCTCTGCTAAGAGTGGATATTTCTGTGTAATGATTATTACGGCCACCAAATCCGTATTTACCTGTCCGATCCAAGTAGTGCCGGTAAGCCACCTCTTCCCCAAGGCCGTAACGCGCGATATATTCGTACCCTTTAAGAATACGATCGTTGTCCCATCCATAAAGGTCTACTCCCTGCTGCCAGGCCACTTCTGCCGCACAAGTAAGAAGGCCTATTCCAAGTTGGGCATAATGCTGAGCACGTGTTGTTTCCTGACATTGTCCAGATGAATAGACTATCATATTTCTAATACTCCCATTACCACATCCATTTACCGAGTAACGTATCGTCTCTTCAAACAGATCACGATCATCACAAAAAACTGCTATTGCCATTTTGGTTTGCAACGCAGCCGTCTCCCAATTGCCATTCGCAAAATAAGCGTAATGCTCAATCGTTGGAAGCCATGCGTTTTTGAACGACGCCTCACACCTCTCGGCTTCAGCCTCCGTCCATCCCGAGTCAGTGTATCGAACTAACTCTGCAGCATTAACAAATTGAAAGCCCTGTAATCCAGATGCCAACACCCCGTCGATCCCACTTACCTTTTTTAACTTTCCTGCCCATGCATTGAGAATCTCGATCGCCTTATCAGCATGCGGCTGCTTTTCAATAATCGCCCACATCAATGCATTTTGATAAGCCGCCTTAGCATCATTTTGTGCCTGACCAGTATTAATATTGGGTGCTCGGCCCCACTCTTCTACAGGGCCAAGCATACGATAATCCATCTTAGAGAAAGGGCTTTCTAACAAAAGTTTAAAGCCCTCATAGATTGGCCCTTCCTTTTGCCTAATCGCTATTTTAATACGATTAATATCCTCCCGACTATGTAACAAACCAGGATGTACAAATCCAGAGGCCATAGAAGTGCTCAGTGAAATCACGAACAACAACACACTCAAGGCGATCTTAAAAAAGCGAAAAATCATGGAATGCATTTTTTGGGTTAGTACGAGGATAGATTCAAGAGGAATGAATCACAAAATATACTTAATTAAATAAAGATCACAAATCAGCGGTATTATCTACACCTAATTGACGAATCTGTGTGGCATGAGCCCCCAAAACCGACATACTGTCAATACGCTGTACAAAAGCAACTACGCTAAGATTACGGTTGGCAGATAACTTTTCAGTAAAATGAAACTCACTCCCCGTCGCTCCTTGGATTTCAATATATTTAAATTTTAAAACAACATTATCCACTCTTAAAATTCGCCCTTTGTTTTCTCCTCCCGTAATACGACGTCGGATTCCGTTTTCAACAAGGGCAACACATAGCGCTGAGTTCACAAACTCACCTACAGCACAGACATTCACAGCAATAAAATTCTTATCTTTTTTAATCTGACGCACAGACACTGCAACATTAGATGGGTTTTTAAGCGCACGATTTATTGCGCTGTATGCGTTAATCCTGTTATGCCCAAGGGTTTGATAACCACCGTTTACAATCATCTGCGGCGTATAGTACATACCACTAAACCTTTTAAACTCGTAGGCACGTTGCCGTGCGGAATAATCAGGGTTACTATATCTGTCTTTCCAACTTTCTCCATCAAAGTAATCGACATGAAAGGAAACACAATAGACCTTGAGGCCTTTGACAAGAGACATTTGACGAATTTCAGAGGTTAAACGCTCTGCCGGAGGACAACTAGAGCACGCTTCGGAAGTAAATAATTCAACTAAAGCAAAAGAACTGTTTTTAAGATTATTCTTAAGCAAAACAATATCATATGGAGCCTGACCAAGATTGTTGCGAGCTTCGTAATCGGCCCCGTTTTCTAACAGAAAACGAGACATGTTTTCTTGCCCTTTGGCATAGGCAAAATGTAGTGGGGTCCAGCCACTTTCATTTTGAGTGTTAATATAATCAGGGGCTTGCACTAAAATATGCTGACGCACAATCTCAATATCACCTTCAGCAGCTGCCTGATAAATACTAATATCCGGAACTAAACCATTAGGATACTCAATAGGATCAGGTTTCGATACAATAGATTTTTGTTCTGGAACAGGTTCGATAATTGAACTCTTTCCATCAGAAGTTGGCAGAACATTAACCCCCTCTGAATCGCACCCAACAAACAGGCCAGCAACAGAAAAAATGAGCCAAATTCTTTCCATAAAACCCAGTCTAATAATACTATACTTGACGGCAGTAAATATCACTTGGCTAAATTATTCGGAAACCTGGCACCTTGTTTTGCACCATGCCTAGTTCGTTTGTCGTAATTCACATCAAATTTACGGAAACGCTCAAGTATCAATTTCGTATTGCGCTCTATATTAGCTCGCATTTGTTCTACAGATGAAGCTCCTCCATAAGTTCCAATATACTTGTCAATCGCGTTAGCAGCACCCATGGCAATTTTAACATGACCTTGCTCATGTCGAATAAGATTTGATTGATATATCTTCCACTGACGCTGAACTAAAGGAGAGGCCTTATCCCTATCTACCCACTGAGGCACACTAACCTTTATATTCAATTTCACCGAACGAGAGGTAATAATCCATATTTTACCGCGCCGGGATAACTGATACTTCCAGCTCAAGTCCCACTGAGTAATACCATCATAACGTTTTTTTTCAGTCGGATGCATCGGCCCTAACTTGTCTATCTGATTCCGGACCTCCTGCACTGTTAATCCACTTACCTCGTAAGTCGAATTTTTCCGTTTAACAATTGGTGTAGAGAAAGCAACTACTGAAGAAATCAAGTAGCTAAAGAAAACCAAACGAAACATTATCGCCTGCCTCATAATTATCTATTATATTTAACCAAATGATGAAATTAACACTATTAACCACCCCATTACGACCGCTCCAAGAGTAATCACAGGGCTATCACGATACGGACTGTCTTTGGAAAGAATCACTCGCTTAATCACGTAAGAAAAAAACAATCCCAGCACCGTTCCCACAACTGGAATTACTACCAACCACCATATCAGTGCACTAATCGCGCCCACTATGCTTAAAAGCCAAGGCAAAATATAGAGTACCAAAACCAACACCAAAATCGCTCCTCCAATTACGAGAAAATTTGTCATAATTAACTACCTAATAGGCTATCTATCCAATCCGAATAGTCTACACAAACAATGACACAATCAATCCAAAATTGGTTTGGTTTAACTAAATACATTGATAGTCTTGTCGCCACTGGACACCTATGCGAACAAGATTTCTCATTCTAGGCTTTTTATTCATTTCATTTGGTCAGGCACTTAGCCAAATAACAAAGCCATCGGATGCACCCAAACCTTTAACTCCAACTGAAAGCTTAAAACAAGTAAAACTACCACAGGGGTTTCGGCTAGAACTCGTAGTCGCCGAACCTCTAATACGTCAACCATCTGGCGTTTGTTGGGATGCTGAAGGGAATCTCTTTGTCTCTGAGCTGCACGGATACAATCGCGAAGGCCAATATGACATCGAGGATCTAAATAAAACAGGCAAACTGGACCGCGTAGTCCGACGTATTTCCGCCAACAAAAATGCAACTCGTCGAGCCGAACTAGAACAAATAGGAACAGTCAAAAAAATGATCGATGAAAACAATGATGGCAAGATCGATCGTATTAGTTTATGGGCAGACAATCTACCCGCCTGCTTCGGAATTTGTCCAGCACGAGACGGCATAATTGCCGTTTGCTCTCCAGATATCATCTATCTAGCAGACCGAGACAATGACGGGAAAGCAGAGATCAGAGAAAAGCTATTTACTGGCTTTAAGGTAGGCATCATTGAACGCCGCATGAACTCACCACAATGGGGCCCAGACAATTGGATCTATATAGATGGAGGACAAGGAGGTCTAATAACGGGGCCGAACTTATCCAACTCGATAACTTTACCAGCTACTGCATTCAGAATTAAGGCAGACGGATCTGCAATCGAAGCCGTAAGCGGCCATACAAGCACATACGGTTTCACCTTTAATCAGGATGGAGATCGATTTGTAATTTCAACCGGCACTCCAGGGATTCAAGTTGCGCCACTGCCATGGAGGTATCTAACTCGCAATCCCGATATAGCTGTCCGCGCCTCACGTCGAAATGCAGCAAATTACAATACCACCTTCCCTACTAGTGAACCACATCCATGGCGCACCAAGCGCGCAGCAGATCCGGGCTTCGGAAAATACTACCGTGATCGTTACGGCTCGGCAGAATCCATTCCAAATGGCTATTTCACATCAGCTTGTTCACCTCTCATTTATAAAGATAACGCATTACCCGGACTAAATGGTCAAATCCTTGCTTGTGCACCAGCACAAAACTTTGTGCATCGAGCAGAAGTAAAACGTGATGGAGTACTTCTTAATATTCAGCGGCTAAAAAATAAAACAAAAACAGAGTTCCTAACATCTGACGATATTTGGTTTCACCCTATACACCTTTCCATAGGACCAGAGGGAGCAATCTATATTGCTGATTTTTACCGAGAAATTATTGAAGACTACTCTGCAATTCCAAGATACCTACAACAACAATACGGCCTAGATGACGGACGCGACCATGGACGATTGTGGCGACTAACTCATGATAATATAGCTAAAACCGAATCACCTAACCTAGCTAGCTTGAGTTTAACTCAACTCAGCCAAGAAATATTCAGCCCTCGCTTTTGGCGACGTCAAACAGCACGTCGATTACTAGTTGAACGTAATGCCAAGCAAACCGAAAGACTACCCAGCTTAACTAAACTAACACTACAATCGAAAAGCACTTCAGAAACAATAAATGCCCTATATGCACTTGAAGGCGTCAATCAATTAAGTCTCGAAATATTAGCTTACTCCCTTAGCCATTCAAACCCAGGCGTACGGCGACATGCACTTCGACTAGCAGAAAAAAATCTAGACAAATTCCAACCCGATTACAGCGCCATACTAAAGCTAATTAACGATCCTTCACCACTCGTAAGATTACAACTGGCATTAACATTGGGAGAAATTGATGATATTAAAAGTATTAATGCACTGGCTGAATTAGCAAAACAACATCTTGGAGAAACCTGGCTAGACGGAGCCATACTAAGTTCTTTAGGCAACCGACCAATCCCAATGCTTAAAGCACTTCTCAAATCTGAATCTAAAAAAGCCTCCAAAGCTCAAGCCCTAATACCTAAGCTATGTGCTGCTATTGGCTCTAGAAAAAACAGTAAGGAAATCTCTGATCTAATTAATATTGTTTCACAATTAAATAACTACAGACTTCAAGTGGAGTGCCTCAAAGGCTTACGTAAGCAATTCAAATCAGCTGAACAATTAACGATTAGAGATTCTGAAAAAGACTTTCTTACACTAATGGCAACTACAGGAAAAATAGAGATTCGTGAAACTGCAATCGACTTGATTCGATTACTAAAACTTGAATCATTCAACGATCGCCAAAAACGCTTGGACAAAGCAATAAATCAATTATCAAACGTTCAAAACTCGACACAACAACGCTTGGCGGCGGTTAATAGCTTAACTAACGAAAAAGATATCAGCATCGCCTTAGGCTTACTCGCCGCCTATCCAACAGCAACACCTCCAGTTAGAAGTGCAATCCTTAAAACGGTTTTTTCAAGGAAAGAATATTTCCCAAGTATCATTGATGCTATGGAAAACAAACAACTACCCGCAGCCGCGATGAATGCAGTTCAACGAACCAGCTTACTACAAACAGAATCAAGCCTAGCCAAACGTGCTAATGTTATATTTGAACGAATTCAACCAAAGAAGGAGACTGTCGAACCATTTATAAAAGCATTGAGCGCTAAACGCGACATTTCAGCAGGGCATAATTCATTTATAAAAAATTGCGCTACCTGTCATAAAGCACATGGAACCGGCTTCACACTCGGCCCAGACCTTACTTCTGAATTTCGACGAGCGGAGGAAACAATAGTACAGGATATCCTAGCTCCAAGTTCAAAAATAGCCGGCGGTTACGAGACATATGTTATTGAAACAAAGGACGGACGTGTTTTAAGCGGTGTGCTCGCGAGCGAATCAGGAAGCAGCCTTGCCCTAAATCTACCTGAAGGGCAACAACTGGATGTATTACGAAAGGATATCAAGACAATTAAATCTTTAGATGTATCTCTTATGCCCGAATCTTTAGGCATATCACTCAAGCCTAAAGAAATAGCCAATATAATAGCTTGGCTTCAACAGCCCCCCACAAGAAAGGTGCTTTTCGAGGATAACCCCAAAATATTGGATTGGCTAAGTCAAGGTGATGGCAAAGCCACTATGGACACAATTGAAAAGATTAGTGGCTTAGCATCATTGAAAATCACCCCGCCACAAAGGTACTCAAGCACGATCCCAAACTGGTCGTTCAAAATCCGCGAAGAACCAGATCTAGGCGAATTTCGTTATTTAAGACTTGCATGGAAAGCTCCCAACGCAAATGGAGTGATGATTGAATTAGCCAATGATGGCAAATGGCCAGAGCCAAACAATGCAAAGGGACGATATTTTAGTGGAAAAAACACATCAAAATGGCAGGCAAAACAATTAAAAAAATTACCACCCAAAGAATGGACAATTGTCATAAGAGATTTATGGAAAGACTTTGGTAATCTAACACTAACCGGCATAGCTCCAACTGCATTGGGAGGACCAGTTTGGTTCGATCAAATCGAGCTTTATAGAACAAAGCCCAACAAATAATTAAGAAGAATCCGATGTGCTATTCAGTTTTTCTCATACAGAACAGTCACTAAAACATCAGATGATGCAGTAACATTAACCTGTAGAGATGAACCAGACTTAGCAGATGGATTATAGCTTTGCGCAGCAATGCTACTACTGACCTGCAAGATCTTAGCCCCTTCACTCTCCGCCCAATCATTTACCTGCTTTTCGAGGATGTCCACCTCGTCCTCAAGTCCTTTGAAAAGTTTTATACGTTGCATAATTAAAATCTAATCATCCCTATCCATCAAAAGGCTACCTGAATTACCCTTATCTACTATTTTAAGCTGATATGGAGGGGAAAGTTTACTGTCGGCATTTCTCATCATTATAGCATTGTAATTATAATCAAACTTAAAATGATAATTAATAACTTGTGTACCTCCTGGAATAGGAACCAATGTCTCCCAACGACCTTCAACCAACTTGGTTCTACTCATTGGATAGGCTTGGTTATTAAATATAACAAGAGGCTTCATTGAACTGTGATCCAGTGTTCTCTGATTACTTTGAAACATTGCCTCAACCGGATAGAGACCCGTAGAAGCACGAGGCAATTGACGTGGCGTTAGGTTGGTAATCGTGCTCGTAGTACAACCCACAAGTACAACACTCATAAAAACAATGAAAACAAACCACCTCATCAGCAACAGGCATGAGATTGCGACATCAGACAGCTACTTGTAAAGCGCGCATTTACTCACCAAAGCAAGATCAACAAAAACAAGACCAACAAAACAGAAACAAATCTAAAAATTAGATTTAATCTTTTCCCCCTAGGAATACCTCCTTTACAAAATTCTCGTTCAATAAAATCATCATATTGAAACTCATCTCCTACAAAACAAAATGAATCATATTCAGAAGATTCCGACCAACCCGTGTTTTCGCACGCCCCGCATTCAGGGCAAGCCAGTGCTTTTAAAGGAACCTTAGCCCCACAATTAAGACATTTATCCCGTGCCATTAGTATGTCTAGAAAAGAAACTAGTTCTTCTTCGTCCTTTTAACTGAAAGTCTACCAATCCAACCCGGCTTAACTCGAATGGACACATCCAAAAGCACAACTGGATCAATACTCCAAATTGAAGCTAATAAAGGAAGTTGTTCTACGTTACGCCTCACGGTTTCCCAATTAATATAAGAATCACTATCCTCCTCAAAATAATCAAAAGCCCTCATCCCACTCTTTTTCTCTGCAATAGTTATAGATCCTTGATTCCAAGCCGTCTCCCCAACCCAAGCATAAGCCCTCACAACTTGCCTCTCAATTAGCTTTACCCAAGCGTGGTGACCTAGTGCCTGATTACCATGAAAATATTGGAGATGACCAAGCCTATCACTCATATTAACCAAAAACTTAAAACATTCATCAATATCCGTGTCAGGATCTGGTAATCCTTCTCCAAAAACTACTACCCAACCATTGACCGGAGGCGAAACAAAAATCTGATCTGGATCAGCCTCACTCAAACCACTAGCACTTGAGCAAGTTTGCAAGTCGAGCAACCCTATAGAACGAGCAACATCTTCTGAATTTCGAGACTTGACCACGAGCCAAGTCTTTGGCCGATTCATCACTATAGAAGTAAATCGGTTCTGAACGCTTTGCGAAAAAGAAATCTCAGCTAGCCTTAACTGGTTCGCACGGCGACGACCCATATAATAAAAAATCGCCGCTATTGCCCACACGCAAATAAACGGACCAAGTATGAGTAGCGCAGTTATCATGTGCTCAAAGAAATTTTGCACATTTTTTAAATTGAGATCAAACCGAATATCACATTAGCAAACTTCCATTTATAGTTACGAAACTATAATATTAACTCAATGACTATTATAACCGATGAGCGCTGCACGGCGTATGAAAGCCCAGGGCATCCAGAAAGACCATTTCGAGTTGCTGGCTCAGTGGAAAAAATAAAAAAACTCAGTGAATTAAAAATTCAATGGGCAAAACCGTCTAGTGCGCCAATTGACAAGGTGCTACGAGCTCATTCTAAAAACCATTTACAACGGCTTACTGAGCCATATGATTTTGATGGCGACACAGCATATCATGAGAAAATTAGAGACCACTCACTACGTGGCGCTGGGGGCGCACTCAAGGCTCTAGAATTAGCCAAAAAAGAGAAACCGCAATTCAGCCTTTTGCGACCGCCTGGCCACCATGCAACAAAAGAACGAGCAATGGGCTTCTGTTACCTAGGGTCTGTAGCAATTGCCGCGCTTGAAGCAAAAGCCACTGGCGCTAAACGAGTAGCCGTATTTGACTTCGATGTACATCATGGCAATGGCACTGAAGACATTCTAGCAAAACGAGATGGCATTGAATTTTTCTCAATACACCAACATCCAGCATATCCAGGTACTGGCACAAAATCATTCGAAAACTGTCATAATTACACTGTACGACCAGGACTCCCACGTGAGGATTATCGAAAAACTGCTGAAAGAGCTATTGCCGACTTAATAAACTACAAACCGGATATTATAATCGCTTCAGCCGGGTTTGACGCATATGCCGGTGACCCTTTATGCAATCAAAAACTTAGTTCTGACGATTTCAACTGGTTTGGAAAAACACTCTCTTCCATTGGCGTACCCCTCGCAAACGCAATGGAGGGCGGTTATAGCAATGATTTACCAGATTTAATTATCGCTTATCTAAAGGGATTATTAAGGAAGTAAAAATCAGTCGTCTTAACGGTAAAGTCGAACTACATTCGTGACGTGGCATACGAATTCAAATTCGTTCGAACTATCGAGTTTTCCGAAACTGATATGGCTGGCATTGTTCATTTTTCGAACTTTAGCAAGTACATGGAGTCAGCAGAGCATCGATTTTTTAGGTCTATAGGCTACTCTATTGTTACCGACCAAACGAATCCGCCAGTTGGCTGGCCACGAGTTCACACAAGTTTTGATTTTAAACAACCACTCCGATTCGAAGATAAAATTGAAGTCCATCTCCTAGTCTCTGAATTGCGGTCCAAATCAATCACTTATCAATTTCGATTCAATAAAATTAACAAAGACAAGCTCGAACTAGCTGCTACTGGGAAACTAACCGCTGTCTGTGTATTACGGACAATTGACGGAAAAATGAAAGCTTGCAATATACCCAAAGAAATCGCAGCAAAAATCGAAGTCGCACCTAGTGACATACTCGATTCTTAAACCGTGATTAATCTGCTTGGTATCGAGTGTGGAGCCACGCATACCGTGGCGATGTTCGAACAAGATGGTGAAGTTACAAAAACTGAATTCGGCCCCGCCAACATCCGACTAATCGGCAAAAAACAAATCAGTCAGCTTCTTCGCAAAATCGCCGAAACATTTCCTAACCCGAAAGTCATTGCCATTGGCATGGCAGGCGTAAGAACATGTGTGGATCAACAAAACCTCCATAAGGTTATTAAGAAAACTTGGCCGAATACAGAATTAATCCATACCACTAATGATCTCGAAACTGCTCTTGAGGCCGATTCAAATCGCAAACAAATCTCTCGAGTGCTAGTTCTAAGCGGCACCGGTTCTTGCTGCTATGGAAAATCGAAAAAAGGATCCACTTCAAAGATTGGCGGTTGGGGGCATATACTTGGTGATAAAAGTAGTGGATACGAAATTGGACTAAGAGCATTGAAGGCTTGTGTCTTCTATTTGGACAGGGATGACACTTGGTCGACACTTGGTCAACGGATTCTTTGCCGCCTACAACTAAACTCACCTGACCAACTAATCGATTGGGTGGCCAAGGCAAACAAGCCTGAAATTGCCGATCTAGCCAAGGAAGTTTTTATGGCCTGGCTAAAACACGACCAGATTGCGATCGATATTATTAATGCAGCTGCAAGCACACTTGCCAAAGATGCCTGTGCATGCGCCAAAAAGCTTACCAGTAAAACCGATCCAGTTCGTTTTCTACTTGCAGGTAGCGTATTATTAAAACAACCAAAATTTGCCGAAATGATCGCGAAAAACATCCGAACCCTTCGGCCAGGATCGCAGGTTGGAACACTAAAAAAAGAAAGCTGTTGGGGAGCCCTAGAATTAGCCCGAAAGATGGCTAAACAGTCTCATCAGTATGAGACTAAGAAACTGATCAAACAAAAGTCTATAATTCCGATTCCTGATTTAGCCTCTCTTGGGCAAGCTCCAACCGAACAACGTCATCCATTGTCAACAAATCTCGATCGTATGACTCTTGATCAAGCAATCGAATTATTCCTGAATGAAGACAGCCAAATACCCGCAGCCATCATTAAAGATAAAATTAAAATCCGACAGATAGTACGTTGGGTCGTTAAAGCATTCAAAAAAGATGGACGGCTATTTTACTGCGGTGCAGGCACGAGCGGTCGCCTAGGAATACTCGATGCAAGCGAGTGCCCACCCACATTCCGAACCGATCCAAAACAGGTACAAGGGATCATTGCCGGCGGGTCTGCGGCAATATGTCAGTCAGTCGAAGGTGCAGAGGACGATTCCGACGCCGGTGCAGAGGCAATACGCTTTCGAGGAATCAACCGAGACGATGTATTCATAGGAATAGCTGCAAGTGGGCGAACTCCATTTGTTTGGGGGGCCATCTGGGAAGCAAATAAATGCGGTGCAAAAACTGCACTTCTATGCTTCAATCCGAAAATTCAAATCCCTCAAGACAACAAACCAAACATTGTTATTAATCCTGATATAGGTCCTGAATTACTCACAGGTTCTACAAGATTAAAAAGTGGTACTGCCACAAAGTTGATTCTAAATATTATCAGCACTATGGCGATGGTTCAGAGTGGCAAAGTTATTGAAAACCTTATGGTGGATCTTGATCCAAGCAATACCAAACTACGAGACAGGGCTATTCGGATCGTCCAACAACTTACTAATGCAGATGAAAAACTGACTCTCAAGGCGCTCGAAAAAAACAAATGGAATGTCAAAAAATCCATTACCCATTTAAAAAAATAATAAACCTCACTTAAACCAAGCCTTCGGAATCAACGCCGCCTTAAGATGGATGGCTTCTCGATTCCACGCCGGCTCAGCGTACATGTAAGTTAAAATAGCATCACCTCTCTCAGTGAAAAAACAATCGAGATTAGTATATTCAGCTTTCAGATTATCAGCAATATTACCCATTTTTTGCCACGTCTTTCCATTATTATTGGATACAGCTGCAGTAAGTGGAGTACGCTCACCAAAATGATGATGCTTTGGCTTATACTTACTATTATTCCAAAATAAAACAATCCGATCACTCCCCGGCAATCTGCGCAAACATGTGCCTGACTCTCCTCCTTCTAATCCACTGAAGATCGCTTCACCCCATGTTTCACCTAGATCCTTTGACCTTGCAATATAAGGCCCACCCAACTGTGTGCGCAGCGTCATCAATAAAGACTGATCCTCTAACTGCACAACTGAAGCCTCCATAGCTCCTCTCTTAGGCAGATCAATCATTGTGGATCGCTGCCAAGTTCTACCTTTGTCATTACTAATGAAACAGCCAGCAGAATTTTTCTGCCGCCATTGATTACCAACTCCACCATGGAATGGTAGCAGTAGCCTTCCATTACTTAGCTCCATGATACAACTTGTACCTCCCTGTAATAACTGCCCCTCCGACTGCTTCCAAATCGGCGGTAACTCTTGAAAAGTATTAGATTCATCTTTAGAAACAAAAACGCACATAGTACTACTACTGCCTCCCTTGTGAGCACGAAGCGCAACCAAAAATAATTCACCATCTCGCGTTCGTAATAATGCCGGGGCTTGTACATTCATATCGCCTTCAGCAACGTCTATTAATTTACGTGGCGT
>Ga0115011_10002506_pt1 | contig 12734 bp, 9 predicted proteins | sample TroAtlMetagenome_2_FD_88705 | JGI IMG/M metagenome (GOLD analysis project Ga0115011, IMG submission 88705) | Marine eukaryotic phytoplankton communities from Atlantic Ocean - Tropical Atlantic ANT8 Metagenome | ecosystem: Environmental > Aquatic > Marine > Oceanic | place: Tropical Atlantic... | reverse complement strand
TTAATTTCTTTTACTGTACCTGACTTTGGTGATGGTATTTCCATTGCCGCTTTGTCGCCTTCGACACTAATTAAAGGTGTATCGACCTCGACTTGCTCACCAATGCTGACAAGTATCTCTGTTACGTCTGCTGCATCTGTTCCGATGTCCGGTAGATGGATTTCGATTGCCATGATTCGAGGTTAGCTTAACAGCGGGTTAGGCTTGCTGGTGTCTACTCCGTATTTTTTGATGGCCTCAGTGACGATATTTTTTTTCACATCACCACGTTCAGCTAATTGGCTCAATGTTGCCAGAACCACATAATGTCGATTGACTTCGAAGTGAGTACGGAGATTCTCTCGACTATCAGAACGCCCGAAACCATCGGTGCCTAATACCAAGTATGATTCTGCGGGAATAAATGCTCGGATTTGTTCCGCATAATTTTTCATGTAGTCGGTAGCGGCTATCGCTGGTTCATTTCCCATTACATCTGCAACGTATGGTGTATTCGGTTTGCCATCAGGGTTAAGCATGTTTTGGCGGGCAACGTCTTGCCCGTTTCGAGTGAGTTCATTGAATGATGTTACACTATAAACATCCGAACCAATTTCGTATTTTTCACTAAGAATCTCCGATGCTTTAATTACTTCGTTGAGGATTGTACCAGATCCGAGAAGTTGAACTTTTGTCTTTTTGCCTTTCTGACTAAGTAATTTGTATATGCCTTTGCAGATACCTTCTTCAACGCCTTTCGGCATTGCCGGTTGAGAGTATGTCTCGTTCATGAGAGTAAGGTAATAGTATATGTTTTCTTGATCGGGTCCGTACATGCGTCGAAGCCCATCTTGAATAATTACCGCTACCTCATAAGCAAAAGCTGGATCGTATGAAATGCAGTTGGGAACTGTGCCGGCGAGTATATGGCTGTGCCCGTCCTCGTGCTGAAGTCCTTCGCCGTTCAGGGTGGTTCGGCCAGCAGTAGCCCCGAGCAGGAAACCTCGTGCTTGTTGGTCTCCTGCAAGCCAAGTCATATCGCCTACTCTTTGAAAACCGAACATAGAATAGAAAATATAGAATGGAATCATCGGAAGATCGTGTGTGCTGTAACTGGTTGCGGCAGCAACCCAAGAGGAGATCGCCCCAAGTTCGTTAATGCCCTCCTGTAGTACCTGTCCACTTATGGTTTCCTTATAATATGAAACGCCTTCACGGTCTTGAGGTGTGTAATTTTGACCGTGAGGATTATAAATGCCGATTTGTCGAAATAATCCTTCCATACCAAATGTACGAGCTTCGTCAGCCACAATTGGGACAATGTTTTTACTAATAGATTTATTCTTCAGTAAAATATTCAATGTTCTAACGAAAGCGAGTGTTGTTGATATTTCACGAGATTGTTCGGTCAATAAGCTTTCGAATTCTTCAAGTGGCGGTACATTAAATTTGCCAGAGAATTTAGCAGATCGTTGTGGTAGGTAGCCATGTAATGACTTTCTACGGGCGTGGAGATAATCGTATTCTACCGAACCTTCTTCTAAAGTGAGGTAGGGGAGATTAGGGATTTCTTCGTCGGTAATACGGTCATTTAGCCAAAGCCGGTCACGTAAGTGAATTATGGACGATAGGTCCATTTTTTTAACCTGATGTGCAATATTTTTGCCTTCGGCAGCAGTTCCCATGGAATAGCCTTTGACAGTCTTTGCTAAGATTACAGTAGGCCGATCAACGGTTTCTTGAGCTTTTTTAAATGCAGCATATATTTTAGATGGATCGTGTCCTCCTCTCCGTAGAGCGAATATTTCATCGTCGCTCATGTCTTCGACTAAAGCAGCAGTTTCCGGATATTTTCCAAAGAAATTTTCGCGTACATAGGCGCCATCTTTGGATTTAAAATTTTGATAATCTCCATCGACAGTTTCTTCCATTAGCTGTATTAGCTTCCCACTTTTGTCTTTGGCGATTAGTCGATCCCATTCTCCACCCCAGATTACTTTTATTACATACCAACCTGCGCCTCTGAAGAGTGCTTCAAATTCCTGTATGATTTTACCATTTCCCATTACGGGACCATCGAGTCGTTGTAGATTGCAATTAATCAGAAAACAAAGATTATTGAGTTTTTCGCGGGCAGCAAATGAGAGTGCTCCACGGGATTCGGGCTCATCCATTTCACCGTCACCAAGAAAAGCATAGACTCTTTGTTTTGAAGTGTCTTTGAGTTGGTTGTTTTCTAGGTAACGCAAAAAGCGTGCCTGATATATTGCAGAGATAGGGCCAAGTCCCATTGAGACTGTCGGGAATTGCCAGAAATCTGGCATCAATTTTGGATGAGGATAAGAGGAGAGGCCATTGCCTTTTACCTCCTGCCTGAAGTTATCTAGTTGTTCCTTGTTTAATCGACCTTCTACAAACGCGCGCGCATAGATTCCTGGTGATATGTGTCCTTGATAATAAATCAAGTCTCCTTTGTCTTCTTCATTAGGTGCACGGAAAAAATGATTGAATCCGACTTCGTAAAAGGTAGCTGCGGATTGATAGGAGGCCATATGGCCTCCGAGTTCTAAATCTTTCTTAGAAGCTCTCAGGACCATCATTATAGCATTCCATCTGATGACGGAGCGGATTCGTCGCTCAATGGTTATATCGCCAGGGTAGGTAGGCTCCTCAGATAGAGGGATAGTGTTGCAGTACTGTGTATGAATACCTGTTGGTAAATCGACGCCTTTAGCAAGAGCTTCTTCGATGACTTGCTCTACAAGAAATTGAGCACGATCAACACCTTCTGTCTTGATGACAGAATTAATCGCTTCAAGCCACTCGTTTGTTTCAGCAGGATCTATATCGTTCATTGGATAAAAACAACAATACGAATACTACTTTTTGTTAAAAAGTATTCTATTAGAAATAATGGGGAATGCAGTTTTTGCATAAACTCCACCAAGACGGTTAAACTAAACAATCTTTTTAGCTCCTTAGCAATAGACGCGAGAGAAAAAATAGTCTAGTTGGGCTAATTAGTCAAAAGGCCTTTTTGTGGATAAAGGTTATTTTTTGTTCCGCATTTTGACTTTCCAGTCATCCGGTTTTTCGGAAATATCACTATTGTCTTCGTAATGATTTTGGAGTTTCACTAAACGATTCTTGATTCGCTTTTGAAGATTGGAGTGTTCCGGTTTGCCGTAAATGTTATTCAGTTCATCCGGATCTTTCTTGAGATCGTATAATTCCCATTCGTCACCAAACTGATAAAAATGCATTAGCTTATATCGTTGGGTACGAATGCCATAATGGCGCGGTATCATATGTACGCTTGGATACTCGTAATAGTGATAATAAATACTATCACGCCAGTTATCAGGAGATTGTCCCTTAAGTAAAGACACCAGTGATCGGCCTTGCATGTCGCTTGGAACCGGGGCCCCGGCCATCTCCAAGAATGTCTCTGCATAGTCAATGTTCTGAATTAGATGTTTGTTTCGGCTTCCAGGTTTGGTTACGCCAGGCCACTTAACAATGAACGGCATCATAAGAGATTCTTCATACATCCATCGCTTATCATACCAACCGTGATCTCCGATATAGAATCCTTGGTCTGATGAATATATTATTACTGTATTTTGATCGAGGCCAAGTTCATTGAGGGTTTCCTGCAAACGGCCTATACTTTCGTCGACGCCTTTAACGCAGCGAAGGTAGTTCTTTGCGTAACGCTGAAATTTCCAGCGCACTAAATCTTTGCCTTTCAATTTAGCCTTATGAAACTTTTCATCCTTTGGTCCATAAGCGGCCCTCCATTTGGCTAATTGCTCTTTGCTCATGCGTTTCATATTGAACCAAGCAGATCGGTCCTGGCGCTTCTGAGATGGTGATTGCTTAAAATCTGGTGTCAGGTCGACGAACAGGTCGTAGTTTAGATCCATGTGCCGATCAATCTCGAGTTCCTGATTACGAGCTGGCGGAGCGTTATCTTCCCATTTATCGAACAGAGTTGTTGGTTCAGGAATGGTGATGTCATCGTAAAGGCTGAGGTGGCGTAATGCCGGCATCCAGTTACGGTGTGGAGCCTTGTGTTGGACCATCATCATAAATGGCTTATTTTTATCGCGTTTGTTTTTAAGCCAGTCCACAGCTAGGTCTGTTACTACGTCAGTGCAGTATCCATTGATACGACGACGGCCATCTGCAAATATCATGTCTGGGTTATAGTACAATCCTTGCCCAGGCAAGACGGCCCAGTCATCGAATCCTTGCGGTTTGCCTTTTAAATGACTTTTTCCATAGATAGCAGTTTGATAACCATTTTTTCGAAGGATTTTTGGGAAGATTTGCTGGTTCCAATTGAACGAATTACCATTATTCATAAACCCGTTCTTGTGGCTATGTTTACCGCTGAGGATCACTGCTCGGCTCGGTCCGCAGATAGAGTTTGAGCAAAAGCTTTTTTCAAAAAGCATGCCTTCATTGGCTAATTTGTCGATGATTGGAGTAGGGTTAACTGACTTAAGCCAACCATTGTAAGCGCCAATGGCATGTGGTGCGTGATCGTCGGTAAAGACAAACAGAATGTTGGGTTGATCCGATTTGGCTTTGGCTATTGCAACCAATCCTGAAATTAGTGTGAACAGGGTAATGAAACGTTTCATTATTATAATAATAGGAGGGAAACCTATCAGCCCTAACTTGCTTGGCCAAGCGATCAGTGGATAATGACCATTTTGGTTTCAGTCATTTCATCAATCGCGTACTTGGGTCCTTCTTTTCCCATACCGCTTTGTTTGAGACCTCCGTATGGCATAGTTTCAGCGCGCCAAGCAGTTCCAAAGTTGATGTGAAGATTTCCACTATCTACTTCATGGGCAAATCTTATCGCCTTATTGATATCCTGTGTGAAAATTGAAGCACTTAGACCAAACTGGCTATTATTTGCCAAATTAATAGCTTCATTAATGTTTTCTGTCTTAGTAACTCCAATCGCTGGACCAAAGAGTTCTTGGCTGCTTATTCGCATTTCATTTCTAACGTTTCCTAGTACTGCCGGCTGTATCACTGCCCCTTGGCGTTCACCTCCGCAGAGGAGTTCTGCTCCTTCGCTTTGTGCCTGAGTAAGCCATTCTTTTACGCGGTTAGCATCACTTTCACGAACAAGAGGTCCGATATCGAATTGATCGTCAAGTTGGTTTCCGGCGGTAAGTTGGCCAACCCTTGAAGTTAGGGCTTCGAGTAAATCACTGTGAATTTTTGGCGTGGCTAGGATGCGCTGCGATGAAATGCATACCTGGCCGGCATTTGCAAAGCCTGTTATTGCAATAGATTCAGCTACTTTTTGTGGGTCTGCGTCGTCTAGCACAATTACAGGGCTGTTCGAGCCGAGCTCCATTGTGATACGCTTTAGTCCTGCTAAAGTACAAATCTGTTCGCCGACTTCAGCGCTTCCAGTAAAACTAATTTTACGAATCCGTGAGTCACTACATATTGCTTTTCCAAGCATTGTGCCGGAACCTGTTACGCATGCAATAGAATCTTCTGGCAGCCCCGCTTCGAGCAATAGTTCTACTAGCTTGAGTGATGAGAGAGGAGTATCGCTCGCTGGTTTTAATAAAACTGCATTGCCTCCGGCAATTGCTGGTCCAACCTTGTGAGCAACAAGATTGAGAGGGAAATTGAATGGAGTAATCGCTGCGACTATGCCGCACGGAACACGTAAAGTAAGTCCAAGTTTCCCAACTCCGCTTGGGGTTGAGTCAAGTGGAACCGTTTCGCCGTTCATACGTCGTGCTTCATCTGCAGATAGATCAATTGTTTCAGCTGCTCGGCTCACTTCAATATGACTTTCAGATAAAACTTTTCCTTCCTCAGTACTGATTAGTACCCCAAGTTCTTTTTGATGCTCGCGTATGAGATTTGCTGTCTTCCGAAGGATTTCGACACGCCTAAATGAGGGCATTTGGCGCATCGTTTTCGCGCCGTTAACTAAGCCATCTATAGCGATAGTTATTTCTTTGGGGGATGCGCTTGGAACCGTATCGATTACAGATCCGTCATATGGGTTCAATACCTCAGTTTTTTCGTTGAGATCATACCATTTGCCCTTTAGAAAAAGCTGCATGGAAATAGTTTCGAGTCTGGCCTAGGCTAAGCGCAACAAAAAAACCTATTGATAGAGTTTTTTCGTTTTAAGCTTTAGTTGAGGCTGCTTCCTCGTTGAGTAAATCCGAGTAGTGATCGATTAGATCATGAAGTTGTAGCTCTCCTTGCCACATTTTTCTTTAGGAAGTTGTCGATATAATCATGACATAATTTAAATCCGGCTAAGCCGGAAACTCGTATTTTATCCAGAATTGGATTTGTCCGAATTGTCATGCTATTTAAGCATTAGTGAAATACTGCTCATAAATTTAGTCTATTCTATTTCTGCTACGCTACGAATGATATCATCAAGTGATGTCTTTGGGTAAAAGTTTGTAAATTCTATCAGCTTGTTGAGTGACGGTCTGCGACGTTGCATATCCTCGAATCCGGAATCGTAAGCCAAATCATAGGGGACAAGTTTGACTTCAGATTTTGAGCCCGTAATTGTGATAACTCGATTGGCTAATTCTAGTATGCTTACTTCCTCCTTAGATCCTATATTGAAAACATTACCATAAGCTTCTGGGCAATTAGCTAAACGAATGAGTGCTTCGATTGTATCGTGGACATCACAGAAGCAGCGAGATTGCTTTCCGTCACCGAATACACGAATCGGCTCATTGGCTTTGGCTGATTCGATAAATCGTGGTAGCACCATGCCGTAGCGCCCAGTTTGTCTTGGCCCAACTGTATTAAAGAGTCTTACTACGGTAACTGGTAATTGACGCTCATTATAAAAAGCTAGTGCAAGGAATTCATCCATTAGCTTTGAGCATGCATAGCTCCATCTGCCGAGTGTTGGGGGGCCAATTAGAAGATCATCGGCTTCATTGAACTCCTCTTGACTACTTTTTCCGTATACCTCTGAGCTGGAAGGCAGAAGTATTGGTGTGTTTTTTTGCGCTGCAGCTTCAAGGATTGCCTCGGTTGATTTTAGATTGGTTTCGATTGTTCGAATGGGTGATTGAACGACCAGATCAACCCCAACTGCCGCTGCGAGATGATATACATATTTAGATTTGGCCACGATTTCATCAAGATCTTTGCAGGAAGTTACATCACTCTCTATAAACCTCAGTTTGAATTCTTCATTTGTTTTAGGAAGATTTTCAAGTCGTCCAGTTGATAAATCATCGATCACCACAACTCTTTCACCTGTATTTAGTAGTCTTTCGGTAAGGTGTGATCCTATGAAGCCGGCACCTCCGGTGATAAGGGTATGTTTCTCTTCAGGCACTCCGTTTGTTGTCATTCATTTGCCTTACTGTCAAGAGGTAGACACGTTGTCTCGACAAGTTGGCTTTGTCTGCCGCATATTTGCTGCGCTATGAAGGGGTTGATTTATTAGTCTAAGTGAGAATTCTGATTGCCATTACAGGAGCCAGCGGAATGATCTATGCCCAGAGGTTACTAGATCAATTGGGGGATTCTGAACATAAGGTGCATGTTGTGCTTAGTTCCTATGCGCATGCTGTGATTCAACATGAGTTGTCAGGTGGATTGGATTTGGCTGAAGGAGTGGAAATGCACAGTTTAAAGAGTATGAACGCTCCATTTGCAAGTGGATCTAATGTGCCGGAAGCTATGGTGGTTATTCCCTGTACTATGGGAACTTTGGGGCGGATTGCTCATGGTTATAGTGATAATATGCTATTTAGAGCTGCCGACGTGATGCTTAAAGAGAAAAGGAAGCTTATTTTGGTTCCTCGTGAAACACCTTTGAATTTGGTGCATCTGAAAAACATGGAATTGTTATTACAGGCTGGGGCAACAATCCTTCCAGCAAATCCGCATTTTTACGCCAAACCAAAATCAATAGAGGAAGTTGCTGACACGGTGGTTGCAAGAGTTCTTGACCATGTTGGAATCGCAAATGAGGCATCGCCTCGTTGGCAAGAGGAAGAATGAGCGAAGCAAAGAAACCAGAAAAAACCAGTCTTAAAAAAAATGGTTTGATTGGAGTGATACTGAGATGGGGTGAGTTTGTTAAATTCTCGCATACCATCTTTGCGATGCCTTTTGCTTTGGCATCGATGATGGTTGCGTCTCGCGAGCATTTTCGTTTTCTTGAGGATACTAGTGCAAATTTGCCAGCGCCTGCGGTCAATTATGGTTTTCCAGGGTTTAAATTGTTCACATTGATTATCTTATGCATGATATTCGCTCGTACTTCTGCTATGTCTTTTAACAGAATTGTCGATCGGCATTATGATGCGAAAAATCCACGCACAGCTAATAGGCATTTGCCGGCAGGTGAAATTAGCCTTTTCAGTGCATGGTTGCTTTTCAGCTTAACTGCGTCAGGTTTTTTAGTTGCTGCAGGTTTTATCAATAATGCCTGCTTGGCGCTTGGTCCTGTAGCATTGTTTTTCATATGCTTTTATTCTTTGACTAAACGTTTTACGGACTACACCCATGTTTGGCTGGGTATTGCTCTTGCATTGGCCCCGATAGGTGCATGGATTGCTGTAAAGGGAGGGACTTCTGTAGAGCTTTTCACTATATGGCCACTTAGTCAAAGTCTGCTGCCGCCTTTGGTTTTGGGGATTGCGGTGGTGTTTTGGCTGATAGGTTTTGATATTATTTATGCAATACAGGATTATGAATTTGATAGGCAAAATGGATTGCGTTCACTAGTTACTGCTTGGGGTCCGAAGAATGCACTTACTGCATCGTTTTTATCTCATATGATAATGTTAGCTTTGATTTTACTTTTTGGAATAATGCTAAAGATGCGTGTCGCATTCTTGATTGGTTGGATGATAATTATGTTTTGTTTATTGTTTGAACATTGGATTGCACGCAAGCGAAGTTTGAAGTGGGTCAATACAGCATTTTTTAAACTAAATGCACTGATTAGTTCGGTTTTCTTTTTTGTAGTTGCCACTGAGGTTGTGTTTCCGTTTTTTCGCCGTGTTCAATGAATCTTTTTGTTCCAAAATCCTTTATTGATATTCGTGACAAGCTAGCGAATGGTAAACGGATTGATGATTCGGACGCATTACGTTTGTTTGAGTGTGGTGACCTCAATATGCTTGGTCAATTAGCAGATGAAGTTAATCGCCGTAAAAATAAAGACAATGCTTCATATATAATAAATCGATATTTAAATTATTCAAATTATTGTGTTTTAAGCTGCCAGTTTTGTGCGTTTTCTCGAAAAAAGCGTGATGCTAATGGTTTCCAGATGGCGGTTCCTGAAATGGTAAAAAAGGCAAAAGAAGCCTTATCGATTGGAATAACAGAGTTGCACATTGTGGGGGGATTGCACCCATCGCTACCGTATAGTTATTACACGGACATGATTAGTGAACTAAAATTAGTTGATAAACGTCTACAACTGAAGTGTTTTACTGCTGTAGAGATATTGCATTTAGCTAGGCGAGCTAAAAAAACAGTGTCGGATGTTTTAAAAGAGTTAAAATCACTTGGTTTAGATTCCTTGACAGGGGGTGGAGCTGAAATTTTCAGGCAAGATGTGCGCGATCGAATCGCTCGTGGAAAGGAGACAGCTGAAGAGTATCTTGATGTCCATCGTACATGGCATCTATTGGGAGGGTACAGCACATGTACTATGTTGTTTGGTCATCTCGAAACACTTGAAGATCGTGTAGATCATATGTCTCAATTGCGACAATTACAGGATGAAACTAAAGGTTTTACTGGTTTTATTCCGTTGCCATATCAGCCTGATAATAATGATATTCCTGTCAAGTATCCCCCAACAGGCTATGATGTTCTGCGTACTCTATCTATTGCGCGGCTGTATCTCGACAATTTTGACCATATCACGGCGTATTGGGTTGGTATGGGAATGAAGTTGGCAGAGGTAGCTCTAAACTATGGTGCTGACGATGTTCATGGCACAATTATTGAGGAGAAAATTTTTCATATGGCCGGTGCCGATAGCCCCCAATCACAGACTGAGGCAAAGATGGTAAAAGCAATTCGTGAGGCAGGACGTACGCCGGTCCAGCGTGATACTTTTTATCAGCCGATCCGTGAGTGGAAAAAAGAGGCTTTAACGGAGGTTTGATTATTGTAATTTTCAGAAACTATTTGCATGACTAAGAGATTAGGATCGGTTCCATATTTAAATTCCGCGCCTCTTACTTTTGGGATAGAGGATCAAACTGAGTTCCTGCCGCCTAGCCAATTAGCAAAAAGGTTGCGGGCCGGGGATTTTGCAGCTGGACTGGTTAGCATAACTGAAGTTTTGCATCATGATCTTTATTATGTTTTAGATGGTGTAGCTGTTGCATGTGATGGTCCGGTTAAAAGTGTTTTTCTTGCATATAAAAAATCACTTGAAGAAGTTGATGTTATTCACTGTGATGCTGCTTCCTTATCTAGTTTAAATTTATTAAAGGTTATACTTGCTCATCACGGACTGTCGCCTCGACTCGAGCCATTTGATGACTATTCTCGAGCAGAAGAGCAAAGCGCAATATTGTTAATAGGTAATCCTGGAATAGATTTTTTGAGAAGTTCTCATGAACATCAAATCCTTGATCTTGGTCAAGAATGGAAAGAAGTAACTGGACTGCCTTTCGTTTTTGCAGTTTGGGCTATCAGAAGGGACCAAAGTGATTTAGATCTTAATAGAATGTTGTTTCAGGCTAAAAAAGAAGGCAAAGCTAAACTCACTGATATAATTAAGAATAATACGGATTTCGATTTTGATTTTCGCGATTCATACCTTCGAGAATATATTAAGTTTGAATTAGGTGAATCTGAAAAAGAGGGTGTTTTGGAATTCGTTCGCCGTCTTAGTTATGTCATGCCTGAACCGATATTTATTCCCAATTATGTTTCTGCTAATTAAAAAAAGGGTTAGATGAGGTCTTTATATTTCGTGCGAACAAAATATTGAGAGACGTATTTCTCGTATGGTATTTGACTATAAAGTTTTTTTATTTGAATTGATATGCCATTCAGACTGAGAAGATTGCTTGGAATCCTATTCAAGTCCAAGTTGATTAGAGATTTCTCTAGTACAATGCTTTGGCAGTTGTTGGGTAAGTTGTTTCAAGTTGTTGGAATGGTGTATGCAACTCGTTGTCTAGGGCCGGATAACATCGGGGTTTCCCGTACCGTCATTACTTTAGCGATGACTCTGCAGTTGTGTCTTGCATTTGGACTCGATGCTGTAGCCGTACGGCATGTTGCCAAAGGATTGACCAAGGTCTGTGATATTGCTTCAGCGATTTTTACCTTTCGATTTGTGCTGGGTTTTTTAGCGGCAGTATTTTGGGCTTTGGCTGTTTCATTCAGCAGTCTAGAGGGGGGTGAGAAGTGGACTTGGTTAGCAGGAGCCTTTTTTTTACTCATATGCTGTATGGATTACAGTTGGCTATTCCAAGCAACCGAGCAAATGCCAAGAGCATCTCGATTTCAATTAGCTTCATCGATGGTTGCTAGTATTTGGTTTATTTTATTTTTTCATAAAGACCAACCGATCGGAAGTGATCTTTATGTTTTATTAGTAGCTAATGCAATTGTAGTAGCAGTAGTATGGCGGAAAATATCAAATGAATTTGGCTTTCGATGTTTCAGTTTTTTACGTTTATCCAGTGCAAAAAAAATGTTTTTAGAGGCATGGCTTATTTGGCTTTTTAATCTTGGTTATTATCTTTTGGCGAATATGGCCCAGATTATGACTTATTTTATTCTAGGGAAAGAGTCTAGTGGTTTATTCGGTTCAGCTCAGTATCTAGTATTGGCTTTGCAAATGTCCCTTCATTACTTCGGGATCTTGATGGCACCTCGACTGATGGTGTGGTATAAGGATAATGTATTTATGTTTCGACGGCGTGTTCTTTTCATTGCTGGTATCGCAAGTTTTATTGGGGTTCTTGTATTTGGAGTTCTGTGGCTATTGGTGGACTGGTTATACCCGCTGCTTTACGGGGATGCCTTTGAAAGTGCTTCTGCCCTGCTTCCGTGGTTAGCACTAGGTAAGTTTTTTGCTGTTGGAACCGCAATGTTTACTTGGGGTCTTTGGGCTCAAAATCGCGATAAATTGCCGGTACTATGCTGTTTGCCGTGTTGTTTTATTTCGGTAGTCCTATATTTTGTTTTATTGCCTGAGTTTGGAAATTTAGCATCCGCATGGATTACTTTAGGAGCTGAAACGGCTTTGCTTATATCATCTGGGATTGCATTTGCTTATGTTGTTCGTAGATCAGATTCTAAGTATATTGATTAATAAGTTTTAGTAAGTTCAAGTGAGAAAGTTTTGCGACTTTTTTATTCTATATTTTTAATGCGATAGAAGCATTTTGGCAGTAGGATTTTACGTAAATCATAGAAATGTCCTGTGCCGCTATCTAGTTTAACCGTGCCGATTCTATTCCATAGTTTTAGGTCTGTAGATGCCTCGATATAGTATTCATTATCAGTGTTCCCCACTACTTCAAAATACATCTGACCCTTATATAGGGTTTTAATTATTATTGGTAAAGATTCCCATTTCTTGAGAAGTTCAACTGCTTTAGTTTGCCGATTGGAAATTGCTATCATCATCGGCGTGCGGCCTAAGTAATCAATGGTTCTGACGTCAGCGCCTGAATGGATTAAGTGATTAATTACATTTAAGTTGCCTCCTGCAGCAGCATAAT
>Ga0115011_10002504_pt1 | contig 12737 bp, 18 predicted proteins | sample TroAtlMetagenome_2_FD_88705 | JGI IMG/M metagenome (GOLD analysis project Ga0115011, IMG submission 88705) | Marine eukaryotic phytoplankton communities from Atlantic Ocean - Tropical Atlantic ANT8 Metagenome | ecosystem: Environmental > Aquatic > Marine > Oceanic | place: Tropical Atlantic... | reverse complement strand
GTCAAATGTTGCTCTTTTTATACTTATTTAGGGAATTTATGCCTCTTTTTCTAACTCTTTACTCCACTTTTTTAGCTTTTTCTTTAATCGTATCTCTTTCTTCCGTTTTTTTAATATATCTGGTGTTAAATTCAATATTGGTAGTCTATTATTATTTAAATGATCCATTGTTGCCGTTATTAAGGTTCTTCTTATATCCTTCTCTGTCATTACTTGATGCAATAAATAGATATTCACATATTTTGATAATTCCTCTTGTGATACATCCTTATACCTTTGTTGAAATAAACGGAATAATTTCATATATATCACCGTTGACTTTATTTCCTCAAAATTCTTGAAATATTTATCAAAAAAATTAGTTACCTTCTCATCCGACATTACTTCTGATAAATCTTTAAAAAAATCATTATTCTCCACTAATTCCATTCCTTTACTTTCAACTTTAGAGAGAATCTCTCTATTCGTATTTATTAAAACTAAATCTAGACTGTCACTCATTACATATAATAATACACTTCCATTTATATTATTATATATATTGTTCTTCATAATCACAAGGAAATTTGGTATCTTCCGTCTGTCCTGTTATTTCTTTATATATCACTTCTACTTCCTTATCTCGTCTTAATTCCCGTTTTATTTCTTTTGCAACTTTACAATCACAACAACAACATTTTGATATAATATTTCCCATATACTATGTAGTAAGATTATTTCTAGGATTTCTAAACCTAATCCTTCTATAACCCTTTATTAGGGGAATAGCTATGGAAGCATCTTTAATTATACTTCTATTATTGGCTCTTCTTATTCTACTATAATTATCTAATGTTAAAGCTACCATCAACATATTTCCCATTATAAATATTAAAGAAATTATTTTTTACAAATTATCCTACTTATCTATATTTTTCATTGCTTCTTTTATTGATGTTTCATCTCCCACATTCTTTACTATTATTTTTTTATTCTTATGTCTTTCCTCCATTTGATATGGACCCATAATATTATGGATCATATCATTCCATTTCAATAATAATTTCTCGTCCTTCAAATAATTCGGATGCGCTTTTTCCCATTCCTTTATTGTTTTAATATGTTTAATCTGTAAACTATCTATCACCTTTTCTATCTTTTCCCCTGTCTCCTTTTCCCACTTATCTTCATCTTTTATATAAAACTTTCCACGCTTCGAATCACAACAATGTATTGGCCTCTCCACTGAAGGTAAATCTTTTAAGTTTTTAATAAATATACTAGACATACCATCTACATAACCTAATTTATGGGTTGCATCCAAATCCTCCAATGTTACACTTAATTTTTCAGCAAAATCCTGTAAACTCATCGCATTTCCACAATATTTATCCAAAAATACATTAATTGATATCTTTTGATTATTGTTGATTGTTTGATTAACCGTTTTCTCAGATGCCTTATTATTCATTTTTACCAACTCCTCATATATCTTTAATTGAAGATCACCGTCTTTTGTTTTTTCTTCTACATTTTGTAATACATTATTAAGTTTACAATTCTTTCTATGCCTCCAACAAGTAGTTCTGCTTTTAAACTTTTTGAGGCAAAATTTACAAGTTAATGGGTCTTTGGACAAATTTGAAACATTTGAAACATTTGTTTCATTTTTTGAAACAAAAGGAGTAACTACATTTTCTACTTTTTCACAATGTTTTATTTTTTTATGCCTATGCAATGTAGAGTAACTATTGAAGCATAGTTTGCATTCATAACACACCAACCCGGTACTCTTTTCATGTGCACCAAAATATTTCATTTTATGTTTACGTGTCTCTAAATGTCTGTTGTAATTATATTTTGTCTTACATTTTACGTCACAGAATTCACAGTAATATTTATTTTTTGTTTTTTTACTCTTTCCTAAATTCACTTGCTCCTCTTTTTGTTTCATTTTAATATATATTATTCGGTTTTTTTTATATCTTTTTTACCGAAAAAAATTGTCAATATTTTTCTCTACAAAAATTCTCTCCATAATTTTTATATTAATAAAAATATGTTTTTACAATCTGTAGTAAAATTTTATTTTTTACGGTTTTTTTAAAACTTTTCTCAGAACTCAGAATCTGGACAAATATTTTTGTCCAAAAATCAAAATCTCAAAATACTTTTGGAAAAAACTTCAAAAATTTAAAATAGATTCCATATTCAATTACTAAATACTTTATTTTCATTACTTAAAATAAATAGTTCATAATTCTTAGTTCTTTTTTATAAGTTTTAAAATTGAATTAAATATTATATGATAAATAACTTTATCACAAATGTCTAAAACGGGAAAAAATAGAATCATTACAGACCAATTCTATACAAAAGATGATATTGCCAAAAGATGTGTAGAGAGATTTTATGAACGATATCCATTCTATAAGAATATTATTGAACCTAGCGCTGGTGATGGCGCCTTTATACATTATTTATGTCGCTTTAATACTTATGGAAGTCAGCATTTTAGGGCCTTTGATATAGAACCCAAAAATATTAGAAAAGAATTTATAATTCCTATTGAACAACGAGACTTCTTAAAATATGATTTCAGCGATTTTCATATGGCTCCGGCATCGGATAAAGTATGTTTTATAGGAAATCCCCCTTTTGGTAGACAATCATCCTTAGCTAAAAAATTTATTAAACATATTGCTTCTTGGAAAAAAGCCGGAGTTATCGCCTTTATTCTTCCAAAATCATTCAAAAAATTTAGTATGCAAAAATGTTTCCCTATTAATTGGCATCTTATGGAACAATTTGAAATACCTGATAATAGTTTTGTTATTCAAGGCAAATCTCATAATGTTCCTTGCGTATTTCAAATATGGGAAAACAAAGAATTTCAACGATGGATTCCTGAAATTGCCGAACCAAAAGGATATAAATTTACAAAAAAGGCAGAAAATCCTGATTATTCTCTTAGAAGAGTTGGTGTATATGCAGGAAAAATAGATTCAGATACAGATAAGTCAGAACAAAGTCATTACTTTATAAAATTAGATCCTGAGAAAAACAAAGAACGCTTTTTAGAGAGATATGGAGCTATAGTTTTTGAAACAGATAATACGGTTGGACCGAGATCTATTTCAAAACAAGAATTTATTGCAAAATTAAATATATGTTTCTGAATTAAATCAGATTATAATATATATGCGCGGAAATAATTGGTATAAAAATTTAAACAAATCAAGATTAAATCCACCTAGTTATGTATTTAAATGGGTATGGCCAGCGTTATATTTATTAATGGCTGCCGCTTTAGCAATTGTATGGACAAATAAAAAATGTTATCCTTATTGTGCTGCGGTTACTTTCTTTTGTATTCAATTAGCCTTTAATCTTATATGGACAACCTTATTTTTCAAACAGAAAAAACCACTCCTAGCTCTATTAGATATAGGAGTTATTCTAGTATTTACTCTAGCTACTTATGAGAAATTTCAAAAAATTAGCGGTTTTGCAGCACAGTTGCTCGTTCCTTATATCATTTGGATTAGTTTTGCTGCATATTTAAATCTATATATTGTATTGAATAATTGAAATTAACTATCTCCAGCTGTCGCTTGAATCTCTGTTAAACGATTTATTTCTCTCTTCAAGGCATTTTCCCCTCCAACCGTATTATCCAAATAATATAAGTATCCTATACTTGATATAAGGCTTAATACTAATAATCCTTTTATGAAAAAATGTCCGTGTTTCCACATAAGAATTCCTTTTTTATCAACGTTATGTCCTACCATTCCCATAGTTGTAAAATTCATACCAAAATAACCCACAATAAAACTTAAAGGAAGAAAAATAAAACTTATTTTTGATAGTGTATCTATACTATGATTAGTATGAAAATCTAGTCTATATCGAATTGCATCCGATTCTTTATCTACTATTTTTCTTGACTCGTCTAGTCTATCGTTTAAAATTTTCCATTTCGCAACTGGTTTACCAGTTCGTTTGTTTAATAATATTTTTTCTAGTATTAAGAATTCATAATGATTAATGAATTGTTCTAAGCGCCTTATGTCATTAATTCTTTTTTTAATGTCTTTATTTTCTTCGCGGGATTTTATATCATGTTTTGTATTGAATTCTAATGGTTGTAACTTTACCCCATTACCAGTACAAAATGCACACTGGTTAAGAACAGCTTTTTCTAATTCCTCTATTTGTTTGTGCATCCATTCGTATGTTAATTTTTTATAACTAGTCATATATATATTATATAGCAAGATTTTCTTGAATCCAACTTCTTATTTTTTCATTTAAAGGTGTGAGCAAAACTGTTAAAGAATCTGCCATATAATCTTTATGATTTGGATTCTCTTCTTCATCTATTAGTCTTAGTATATTATAAACTACTAAAATTATCTTTTTATCATATAAATCAATAATAGATTTGAAAACATTATCCATCTTTAATGTTTGTTCAGTTTCATCTTTAAAAAGTTGCTCCGTTTCTAAATCTAAAACATTTTTATATAGAGATAGAGTATGTTGAATTGATGATTTATTGGTATGTTTATACGTCTGTATTAATTTATCGATTCCTCTAATAGCTGCTTCAAGAATAAAATTATAAATCTCATTATTTTGACTTTTATACCATTTATAGTATCTACGAATCGCATGAAATAAATAATATAAGTCATCCTTATTATCTCCATTCCACCACCTAGTCACCCCTTGCACCAACGATGGCTTTTGAATTATTAATATATTATTACAAACACTAATTTTTGAACCTATTTGGCTGTAAGATAATAAAGCTAACTGTATCATTACTTGCATTGGTTCTAAAACCATATCCATTTTCTCTCGTTGAGAACCACCAAATCCTATTTTGTCCATATATAATATTTTAGAATTTTCTATTAAATTAAAACCGTAATAATACATATATATGGACATAAATGATTCTGAAGACTTAAATATTGAAGATTATACAGTTGAAGAATTATATAAGCTATTTGAATTACCGACTCCAATTAGTGCAGAAAGTATATTAGCTAAACTTAATTCTCTTATAGACAAGTTTATAAGCCAAAATAATCCTGATTTTGTTGCTTTTTTAGAACAAGCTAGAGCTAAATTATTGAAAAGTTTAAATCCTGAAGAACTAAATCCCACTGCTTTTCAAGAAAGCGATGATGACACACCAGCATCAGATGTTTTAAACAATGAATATTGGAGTAATAGCAAAAGCGAAAATATTCCTAATCGTAAAGATATGACTAGGATTGTCTCTCAGCAACCATACTCTATTCTACAAAGAGAACGTCTAAATATTTCACAACAAAAAGATATCGAATATGTTCAGGGACAATTAAATCCTGATCTTAAAAATACATTCATTCGTTTATTGAATATTGATAGTCATTATAGAGAGATTGTTGATATATCACAGAATTTATGTGCTCCACCAGATAGTCCAGGCGCTGGTGCTACTAATTGGAAAGGTTTAGCTAGAAAAAATAATATTGAATTAGATTCTCCATCTAATTTCACATTTGATTTGTCTGAACCACTTTCTAATGTAGAAGAAATTCAACTTAATGATGTGCAAATTCCTAGAGCGTGGTATGTTTTTGACGATGCTTATGGAACAAATAGTTTCATATATGAAAACATAGTGTATACACTAAAACCTGGAAATTATAACGGTAATGAATTAGCTGTAGCTATTTTAGCTGCCGAGGATGAGTCGGGTGGGCTATTTAGCGGCGTGCCCGGTCCACCTGTTGTCACATATAATCCATCACAAAATAAAATGCAAGTCAAACTTGAGCTTGGAAAAAAAATGATATTTTATTCTGAATCCGCAGGGATACAACCACTCTGCACTAAAAACGGGTTAGGGGGTAAAAGAGACCACAATCTAGGTTGGTTAATGGGATTTAGAAAAAAAGAAATAACCGGACTTGGTACTGGTGTTAATGATACAATTCCTGTATCTGGGCTTGTTGATACATTTGGAACAAAATATCTTTACATTGTTCTAGACGATTTTAATAAAAATAGAATCAGTTATAATTTATTAGGTATGACAAATAATCGTGATAACTTTAAACTACCATCTTATTATAATCCAAATACTATGGCAACAGAGTGTAAAACAGAAAATTTAGTTGAAGCAAAACCACGGCCTTGTAGAAAAGGAACTCCTGCCGATAAAGAATTTTTTCCTGTAGATAATCTTACCAAAGCACAGCAATATACCGCCAATAGTATTATACAAGCTCAGCAGAGTAAGTCACAAGATAGATATTTCTCCCCTAATAATCCAAATATATTAGCCAAAATTCCTGTGGCAGGGGTAGTAAACTATAACACCAACACTGGCGCCGGGGATGGCAATCATAGCACATTATTTGGACAACTTTCTATAGATCATTCAGTGATCTTCAATAATAAACGAACATATTTCGGTCCAGTAACAATAAAAAGATTAAATGTTCAACTTATAAATGATAAAGGATATAATGTTAATATGAATAATATGGACTGGTCAATGAGTTTGAAAATCAAGCAGTTGTATCAGTATTAAATGTAACTACTCTTTGGAACCTTTTATTGATTTCGCTGAGTACTGATTTATATGGTGCTGGTGGTGGGAAATCAAATATTATAGTTTGAGGATCATCACCATATCTACCATAGTAGCATTTTTCCATACTATTGAAATTATAGTTTCTCATATTCCACCAATCAATTATAAAAGGGCAAATTAAATGGGATTTTTGTATATAATCTCTTCCACAACTTCGCAACAATGTTGAACCAAATTCAGCAGTTATATATTTATCAAGTTTAATAAATATACTCAATATATTTAAAATATTCTCAATGGCTAAGTTTTTTTCTACAACCCATTTTAACATTTGTAATCCACCATCGTGCATAATTCTTTCGTCTACATAAGTTTTTAATTTTGCCTGATATTCCTCAGTATAAAATGGTGATAATCGCTTAGGAGGACCAGTATATGAACAATTTGAACATCTCCAGTTCCATTTAGAGTTCCCAAAAAAGTTATTACAAGAATAACAAAGTGGTGGTAATAGTTGTTTTCCGTTTCTAAGTAGCATATTGTGTTTTCTATCCATAATTAATTCATCTAATTATGGATTCAATTTTAAGATAAGCAGCAACAGGCCAAAAATGAATCGCCACCTCTTTTGTCACTGCTAAGATCTAGGTTACTCTTTTCTTGTTTTAATGGATTAAATCTCACACCAATCTGATAACCATTTTTAATGTTATCTACAATTTTTTCTGCTAGTTTGGAGAATATAGGTATTATGTTTGAATCTAATTTAGCACTGGCTTCAATATATGTCATTCCGTGTAAATCGGCAAAATCTGCTGCTTCTTGTTCACTGACTTGTTTAATTTTTTTATCTACCTTATGACCTACAAGTATAATAGGCATAGGATGATTTTCTTCTTTATTCTGATTCAATTCATTTAACCAAAAAGGAAGTTTATGAAACGAGTTCCTATCTCCGACATCAAATACCATAATAACTCCAGCAACACCTCTATAATAACTTCTTATGATTGGGGCGAAACTTTCTTGACCAGCAGTATCCCATATCTGAAATTTAATTTGTTTACCATATACTTTTAAAAAAGCGGTAGAAAAGTCAACACCAATTGTAGCTTCCCAAAAAGTTTTGAATTTATCGTCACAAAATCTATTGACAATTGCCGTTTTTCCCACATGAGTGCAACCTATTGTTGCTATTTTAAAACTATAATCATAATTCATTATATATATCGGGGAAAAAATATTTAGATTATATATATATATATGCCAAAAATCAAAAGAAAGTTTGATTATAAAAAACTGGCGCCAATATATTTCAGACAAGGAATACCAGATGTATCCAAAATGCGAAATAAAAGATTGAAGAAAATATTGAAACAAGAAATAAAAAAAAGGCGCATATTACAAGTTCATCATCAATATAAGAATAAAAGTATCAAAAGTTTAAAAAAGAAAAGTTTGACACAATTAGAAAAGATGTTAAAAACCCCATTCCATCATAGGAGAACAAAAAAATTGCGGTTTTCAAAAAAAAGAAAAACACGAAAATTATCCAAATAGAAATTTTTGGATAGGAGTTTGAACGCAAAACATCTTGTGCAAAATAATACCAGTGAGAAATAACAAAACTAATATGGAGAGATAGTGATTTTCAGGAAATATAAAGATTTGTAATATTCTTGCTCCCAGAATTGTAAATAAAACATCAAAAATAGGTATATTAAACAATCTATAACTATGTAGTCCTTTTCCGGGAACTCCTAAAGCATTTTTATACTTACATAATTTCCACATTTATATATTATCAATATTTAATAAAGATAATACACCTTTGATATTGTCAAACTGCGATAGTATTGATTTTTCCATATTATCTTTAAATTTTGACAATAATTGTTTTTGACAATTATATTCAGCATTTATAGGTTTTATTAAATTTTTAATTTTTGTTATTGTTTCTTCATTTGTTATGTCAATACACGCTTTATTTTTCTCTATTAGTTTACAAAAATCAATAGCTAAACTTAGTTTTTTAGGATTTTCTCTTACTTCATGCAAAAATACAATAGGACATCCATTTCTAAATTCCAAATGAAAATCAGGTCTTCTTACTACACCGTGATCTAAACTAGCTAAAATTCCATAATTATATTGATTTTTATCCATATCACGATAAAATTTATCAATTTCTTTTTTGGGAACATTTTTCTTGTATGCTTTTGCTTCAATCATTCCTTCGAGGTCAGTTTCTCGTAATATAAAGTCTCCTTTTTCTTTCTCCTTATGGGTATCTATAATTTCTATGGTTGGACATTGCCTCAATAATTCATTTCTCACCCATTCTTCTCCTGATTGACCCTTTATAGTAGAGTTTTGCTTTTGTTTATTTGTATGTTCTTGCATATTTGATACCATTTCTGATTGTTTATCTAAGGCTTTTGTAAACTCATCTCGCATTTTTGTTGCTTTTTCTTCATATTCTTTACGTAAATCAGATACTCTTCTATTGTAATCGCGGAAACTATCGCGTTGCTGTTCAATTAATCTTTCATTAAATTGTGAAATTTTACTACTTAGTAGTTCTTTTTGCTCTTTCAATCTCTCTATTTCATTTGAAAAGATAGTATTTGTTTCTTCATAAATCTTTTCTTTCACTCGCTTCATATCCTTTTTATGTATATTTATGGTAGTTCTATATTTTTCTTGTAATATTTCATTTTCGTCGCGTAAATTGGTTATAATGGTTTCTTTTTCTGTTTCTACTTTTTGTAACTTATCAGCCCAATCTCTATTATTAAAAGCACTAATTTTTTTATGAGCTCCTTTCATAATAGAAATTCCTAATTCAATTATTTTTAGTTTATCATTTTCCGAGTAAGCAATAAATGAATTGATAAGACTATTTTTCGGAAACATAATTTCAGTATATTCATCATATTCTTCTTCAGCTAATTTACTATTTGCTGCATAGTCCATATTTTTAATAGTATTGATATATTTTTAAATACTATTAAATTATTTTCTTGTTTTAGCAACACCGTGTTTTATATGATTTCGCATAAGATTATTACCAGTACGTTTATTTTCTTTAACTTTCCAAACTCTGGGTTCTCTTATAGTAGGCATTATATTAACACCTCTTTCTCTCGCTCTTCTTGTAGATCTTGAATTGAGATATCCCCGTGTGCCACCTCGTCTTTTGCGAGTTCTTTTTTTACGGTGCCTTTTTCGGCGCGTTTTTCTAGATTTTTTTATTTTTTTTTTTCGTGTTCGACGTTTTCTACGTCTACGTCTACCTCCACCTTGTTTGCCACCTTCATACCATGAGAAACAAAATAACATAGGGTATCCAGATTCTCTTAAATTTGCAACATGAGCTCTAACAGTATCGGCATCAACCATATCATCAAAATCATCATCATCTGAATACATAACAGTTCTTAAAGCAGTTTCTTCAGTCAAACCTGGTAAATATCTTTTAAATTTTTGCAATTCTGCGGTAACTTTCTCTTCTTTAGTTGAATCACTATCAGGTAAAAATAAAACTTTTTTTAATGCTGATACATTATCTTTAGTCCAGTCGCGTTCAGCTGCATCACAACTCTCTACAAATCTCCATCCAAATTTATAATAATAAGGAATAACCGTTTCGAGCGCTTTCAAAGCTACTTTTGGATATCCTGCGTTTCTAGCAAAATCTTTTACTGCATTAAGAAGTAGTTTACCACTAGCATTTTCTTTTCCTTGTCTTTTTGCTGATGAACGATAACCTTTTGCATTACATATTAAATCTATATATACAGAATCCTTATCCGTTTCTCCTCTTGCATTTTTTCCTAACTTTAAACAAACAAATCCTCTATAGCTACCTAATTTACCATCACTTGTTCTATCTCTAGATACTAAAATAACATCAGCATCTTTAAAGGCATCATAAGCGTAATCTAAAGGAATATCCGAATTACAGTAAATACCAATGGTATTTTCTGATCCACTCTCAGATGGTTCTTCATTGCTGTTTACTTCACTACTACTATTGTTATTATTTCTTCCATAACCGTGCTCTTTCTCTGTAGTAAAAAATGATTTTATTCCTTTACCTAAAAAAGGTTTGACAGCTTCTTTGAATGCTCTATCGTTCCAAATAATGCTTCCCTCAAATTCACGACTTTCTTGTGCATCTCTTGGATTTATACTTCTCGAATCACTTTTAATATTAGCTAATTTATATTTACTATATACTGATACTTGTGATGATAATTCAGCCTCTTTACTTTGGCCATTATTTGCTGCTGCTGCAAGACTTGCCATATATATATTATAAAGATATTTTAACAGAAAGTATTTGAAATATACTTAAATACTTATTGTTAAAGACAATAAATGGGCAGAAAACGCGTTCTTTCGGATGAAGGGATAAAATTGTTTAATATGGGGTTTGATGTGCCGGCGCCAACTAGAGGGTGCGTGAAAACGATATTACACAATCTTTTTACAAGTGAATTTGATACAAATATTGATACTAGCTCACTTCAAATGAGAAAAGCATCAATGAAATTATATTCTTTTTTAAGTAAAGTAGGAAGAAAATCGATTCCAGAACTTATCGATAATGCAATTGTTAATATTATATTACTGATTATGTTAGATGATGATAAAATAAACAAATTACACCGTGTAAAATATAATATACATTATTACACACATTTGGCAAAACGTGCACACGATGAGGGTGATCATCATACTGCTATTTTAATAAAAGCTGCACTTGAAAATACAGCTATTCGACGACTAAAATTAAAAACAAATAAAGGCGAAAAAAAAATTCTTCAAGAGTTAGAATCAGATTACGGTACTTTCATGAATTGCAATTCCGAACATTTAAGACATATTCTAGCAGCAAAGGAAGAAGACATAGAAAATTTTTTACCTTCTGTTATGGTTTTATTAATGCATCTTGATAAAACTCGGGAATATGCAAAAGGCTATAAACAACTAGGTATGGTTTCTGATAGACTTATTTATGTTCAATATCAATTAGCACAAATTGTTGAAGATTACTACAAACATTATAAAGATTATGATATGGATTTAATTGAACTTTATCTACGAAATCCTCTGAATAATCCTATTATGCAAAGTCAACCTTCAAAAGGTGTATGTGCAAAATTATATGATATATCCTATAAAATATTACCTAGTTCAAAAACACAAGGTGTATTAAAAAGAACAAAAAATAATAAAAGTATTCTTACTACTCATTAATATCTAGGTAAATATCTATAACCCCGTAAATGTCTTCTCCACGTTATTTCTGAATTATTTAACATTGATTGTGTTATACCTGCTGGTCTTACTTCTTCTTCTTCATCTTCTTTAACTATTGAATCTAACACAAGTTCTCTATTTTTCTTTTCTAATCTATTTAATATCTCTCTGATTTGATCTGCGGCACATCTTGTCGTTTCTTCTATTTTTTCCATTATATATTTAACTTAAAAAATTGATATATAATAAACTCATTGTTAGTAATAAAATGCCCAAACTCTATAACGATTATCTTATAGGAACAACAAGATTTAATCAAAAAACTGCTTCTGAAAATAAAAGTTGGAGAGATAGACGCGAATGGAAAGGATGTATATATGGGGTTCCTAAACTAATATGCAGAACAGTACCAAACTCTATTCAAATTATTGTTATTGAAATGTTAAATTTAACCCCCGGTGGCAAAATTTTAGGATTTGGATTAATCACAAATATTACAAAGGCTGAGCATATTGCACACATTTATTCGGATAAAACATATAATCGTCATATTTATAACAGTAATTATCGTGTTGATATTAGTCAAATACCAACACAATATAAAGAAGTGATTGAATATCTAGAATCTCTACTATTTTATGGTAGTGGTCATATGAAACGTGGTCAAGGTATCACAACATTTAATAAAAAAAGAATGAAACAAGATTGGAAAAAAAAAGTTGATATGTTTTTTCGAAATTTATTTGTTCCTCTTTAAACTCAATTAGCAGACGTGCGCGACGACGGCTCCATTTTAAGCTTTCCCCCATTAATTGATACCCATTCAAAAGGCCTCTCAAAATACCTTTTTTTCATACTAATAGATATTTTATCATTAGTAAATTTTTCTGAG
>Ga0115011_10002503_pt1 | contig 12739 bp, 8 predicted proteins | sample TroAtlMetagenome_2_FD_88705 | JGI IMG/M metagenome (GOLD analysis project Ga0115011, IMG submission 88705) | Marine eukaryotic phytoplankton communities from Atlantic Ocean - Tropical Atlantic ANT8 Metagenome | ecosystem: Environmental > Aquatic > Marine > Oceanic | place: Tropical Atlantic... | reverse complement strand
GGTGCGGGCCCGCACGTCCAGCGCCCCCCGGAAGATGTAGGGAAAGCCCAGCACATTGTTGACCTGGTTCACATAGTCCGAGCGGCCAGTGGCCATGATGGCGTCCGAGCGCACGCTCAGCACATCTTCGGGCGTGATCTCCGGATCGGGGTTGGCCATGGCGAAGATGATCGGATTGGCCGCCATTGAGGCGACCATCTCCTTGGTGATGGCGCCCTTGGCCGACAGGCCCAGCACCACATCGGCCCCGACCATCGCTTCGGCCAGGGTGCGGTGCGGCGTGTCGGTGGCGTGGGCCGCCTTCCACTGGTCCATGTTCTCGCGGCCCTTGTAGACTACGCCGTCCCGGTCGACGATGACGGTGTTCTCGGCCTTGACCCCGACCGCCTTCATCAGCCCGATCGACGACAGGCCCGCCGCCCCGGCCCCGGCCAGCACCACCTTGATGTCTTCCAGCTTCTTGCCGGTGATGTGACAGGCGTTGATCAGGCCGGCGGTCGAGATGATGGCCGTGCCGTGCTGGTCATCGTGAAACACCGGAATGTCCAGCAGGTCCTGCAGCTGGCTTTCGATCACGAAGCATTCCGGCGAGCGGATATCCTCCAGATTGATGCCGCCCCAGGTGTCGCCGATGTTCTTGACCACGGTGACGAACTCGTCCGGGTCGGTGGTCTTCACCTCGACGTCAAAGCTGTCGACGTCGGCGAACCGTTTGAACAGGACCGACTTGCCTTCCATCACCGGCTTGGAGGCCATATGCCCCAGATTGCCGAGGCCGAGGATGGCGGTGCCGTTCGAGATCACGGCGACCAGATTGCCCTTGGACGTATAGTCATAGGCCCGGTCGGCATCGTCGGCGATGGCCAGCACCGGCACGGCCACCCCCGGCGAATAGGCCAGCGACAGATCCCTCTGGGTCGCCATGGGCTTGGTCGGCGCCATGGAAATCTTGCCCGGCGTCGGGACGCGGTGAAAGTCCAGCGCGTCGGAGTCGGAAAAGGTCTTCTTGTCGGTCAGGTCGGGCATGGAGCGTTTCAGGGCCAGAGGAAAGGACGATCCTAGAGGGCGGGTGCCGCGCGAACAACGGCAGAGGGGCGCGTTTTGACGCTACGTCACGGGGCGGGGGTCACAGGGTCAGAATCCCCGTGCGCTCCAGCTCGACCGGCCCGGTCATGAAGACATGGCCGCTCTCGGCGTCCCAGCGGATGTCGAGATCACCGCCGTCCAGCGTCAGGGTGGCGGACCGTCCGGTCAGCCCGCGCCGGTGGGCGGCCACCAGCGCCGCGCAGGCCCCGGTGCCGCAGGCCAGGGTCAGACCGGCGCCGCGCTCCCAGACGCGCAGCCGGATGTGATCGGGGGCCAGCACATGGGCGAAGCCGACGTTCACGCCTTCCGGAAACAGCGGGTGATGTTCGATCAGCGATCCGGCGCCGCGCACAAAGGCGTCGTCCTGACGGTCGGTGAAGAAGACCACGTGCGGATTTCCCATCGAGACCGCTCCGGGCGTGTGGACGAGGGGGGCGTCGACCGGCCCGACCTGCAGTTCGATGCCGCGCGTGTCCATCTCCTCGGCGAGGGGGATGTCACGCCAGTCGAGCCGGGGTGCGCCCATGTCGATCTCGATGCGGTGGTCGCCGACCCGTCGGGCGATCGTGGGGCCACCGAGGGTGCCGATCACCGCCCGGTCCTGCGCCGAGGCCTCGAGCAGCAGCCAGCCGACGCACCGCAAGGCATTGCCACAGGTCTCGACCTTGCTCCCGTCGGCATTCCAGACACGCATGAAGGCGGTCTGGCCCGCCTCGGCGGGGGGGTCGATGACGATCAGCTGGTCACAGCCCGGCCCGGTCGCCCGATCGGCCAGTCGCCGCACTGTATCGACGTCGAGATCGAACCCCGGCACATCGGCGCGCAGGACGATGAAGGCGTTCCCCGCCCCGTTCATCTTCAGATACGGCATCCCGCTCGCGCTCATGTCCTGCCTATAGGCCAGCGGCGCGCCCGGCGCGAGCGACCGCGCGATCACGAACGGTTTGCATCCGCGACCATCCGCGCTATCGCAGGCCATGGCCTCCCCGACGAGCCCGAAAGACGATCCGCGCGGCTGGCGCCTCAGGGCCCGGTTGCGCGCCCTCTATCACGGCAGTTCGCGTCAGGCGGTGCGGTTCCGCTTTACCGTGCTGATCATCGATGTCCTCATCATCGCCTTCTTCATCGCCGCGCCGGTGCTGCGGGGCGAGGGCTGGATCTTCTATGCCCTCGACTATGTCATTGCCGCCCTGCTGGCTGCGGACCTGCTGGCCCGGGCCCTCGCATGGACCGATCTGAGGTCCTGGCTGAAACGGCCGGTGGTCTGGGTGGACCTGTTCATTCTGGCGACCCTGCTGTTCCCGGCCTGGCTGTTCAATTTCGGCTTCCTCAGGGTGATCCGCCTGTGGACCCTGATCAATTCCGACTTCTTCTGGCGGACCGTCGGCCGCAAATATGACGACACCCACGTCGAGGATGTGGTCAAGGCGCTGGCCGCCCTGGTGACCTTCGTCTTCGTCGCCACCGGCTTTGTCTATACGTCCTTCGTCGGCACGCACGAGGGGCTGACCGGCTATATCGACGCCCTCTATTTCACTGTCACCAGCCTGACGACGACCGGCTATGGCGACATCCTCCTGCCCGGGGCCTGGGGGCGGATCATCTCGATCATCATCATGCTGACGGGGGTCACCCTGTTCGTCCGCCTCGGTCAGACCCTGCTGCGCCCGCCCAAGATCCACTATCCCTGCCCCAACTGCGGCCTGCAGCGGCATGACACGGACGCCGTCCACTGCAAGGCCTGCGGCGAGGGTCTGTGCATCCCCAACTATGAGCACTGATCCGTCCGTCTCATGACGAAACCGTAATGAAGCGGGCCATGGCTTGTCGCCGCCCGCCGCCCGGGTAAGGTGCGCCACCCTCGACCGGAGACCCTGCCCATGCTTCGTCGCACCCTGACTGCCGTTGCCGCGGCCCTGCCGCTCACCCTGATGGCGGCCCCCGTTTTTGCCCAGAGCGCCCCTGCCCCCTCCATGACCGCACCTGCCGACGCCGAAGACCCCTATCTGTGGCTGGAAGAGGTGGAAGGGGGGCGCGCCCTCGCCTGGGTCGAGGAGCAAAACACCCGCTCGCTCGGCGTGCTGACCGGCGACCCGCGCTATCAGGATCTGCATGATCAGGCCCTGGCCATTCTGGAGGCCCGCGACCGCATTCCCTCGCCGGGCTTCCGCCGGCTGGGCGGCGTCGAGAGGATCGACAATTTCTGGCAGGACGCCACCCATGTGCGCGGTATCTGGCGCACCACCACGGTCGAAAGCTACGGGACCGAGGCCCCACAGTGGGAGACCATTCTGGACGTCGACGCCCTTGCCGCGGCTGAAGGTGCCAACTGGGTGTACCGGGGGGCCAACTGCCTGCCGCCGGACGGGCGGATGTGCCTGATCAGCCTGTCGGACGGTGGCAAGGATGCCGTCACCGTGCGCGAGTTTGACCGCGAGACGCGCCGGTTCGTCGATGGCGGCATCATCCTGCCGGAATCCAAGGGCGGGGTCAGCTGGATCGACGCCGACTCCCTGCTGGTGTCGCGGGATTTCGGGGAAGGCACCCTGACGGACTCGGGCTATGCGCGCACCGTACGCCTGCTGACGCGCGGCCAGTCGATCGAGGACGCTCCGGTGGTGTTTGAGGGCCAGCAGACCGACGTCTCGGTCAGCGGCTTCACCCTGCGGGACGCCGACGGCGCGGTGAAGGCCGTGCTGCTCAATCGCGGCATCAACTTCTATGAAAGCGAAACCTGGCAGCTGAACGCCGACGGCACGACCCGTCAGCTGCCCCTGCCGCTCAAGGGCGGGATCACTGCCCTGGTGGCCGGCCAGCTGATCGTCACCACGGATCAGGACTGGACCGCCCCTTCGGGCCAGACCTTCCAGACCGGCGACGTGCTGGCTTACGACCTGGACGCCTGGCTGGCCGATCCGACGGTCGAGGCCCATCTGGTCATCCGCCCGGGCCCGCGCGAGTCGATCGAGGGCATCAGCGCCACCCGCAACCGTCTGGTGGTCGCCCTGTTCGAGAATGTCCGCGGCGCCGTCTATGTCTATGATCCCTCGGACTGGAGCCGAACCCGGCTGGACCTGCCCGAGAACGTCACCGTCGGCGTCGGCTCGACCTCCAGCCTCGACGACCGGCTGTTCGTCAGCGTCGCCGGCTATCTGAACCCGCAATCTCTGTGGCTGGTCGATGCCGCGACCGGCGAGGCCGGGGTGATCAAGTCCCTGCCGGCCAAGTTCAACGCCGAGGGCCTTGAGGTCCGCCAGTTCGAGGCCGTGTCCGCCGACGGAACCCGTATTCCCTATTTCGTCGTCGGTCGCTCCGACATGCCGATGGACGGGTCCAATCCGACGCTGCTGTACGGCTACGGCGGCTTCCAGGTGTCGATGCTGCCCGGCTATTCGGCCACGGTCGGCAAGCTGTGGCTGGAGCGCGGCGGGGTCTATGTGGTCGCCAACACCCGCGGCGGCGGCGAGTTCGGCCCGAACTGGCACCAGTCAGCGCAGGGCGTGAACCGCCAGCGCGCGCATGAGGATTTCCAGGCTGTGGCGATCGACCTGATCGCGCGCGGCATCACCAGCCAGCCGCACCTCGGCATCATGGGCGGCTCGCAGGGCGGCCTGTTCATGGGGGCGATGCTGACCCAGCGCCCGGACCTCATCAACGCCGCTGTCATCCAGGTGCCCCTGTTCGACATGCTGCGCTTCCACAAGCTCTTGGCCGGGGCCAGCTGGATCGCCGAATACGGCAATCCGGATATCCCTGAAGAACGCGAATGGATCGCCGCCTATTCCCCCTATCAGAACCTGCGGGCGGGCCAGCCCTACCCGGAGGTCTTCATCCACACCTCGACCAAGGATGACCGCGTCCACCCCGGCCATGCGCGGAAGGCCGCCGCCCGTCTGGCAGAGCTGGGCTATCCCGTCCTGTTCTACGAGAACACCGACGGGGGCCACGCCGCCGGCGCCAACCTGCGCGAAACCGCCCGGCGTCTGGCGCTGGAATATACCTATCTGACCCGCCGCCTGATGGACTGACCGTCCGGGAGTAAGCCTCGATGAAACGCCTGATCCTGTCTGCCGCCATTCCTGCCCTGATGCTGGGCGCCTGCAGCACAATGCCGGGGGCGCAGGATCCGGCCGAGGCCTCCGTGCCGGTCGCACAAGCCTCCATGCCGAACTTCCCGGCGGACCTGACTCCGGCGGGCGTGGCGGCGGCCGATGATCATCTGGCGCTGGAGGTGGTCGAGGGGGCCGAGGCCATGGCCTTTGTCGCCCGGTCGAACGAAAGGGCGCTGGCGACGCTGGAGGGCGACCCCCGCTATGAGCCCTTCCGCCAGCAGGCCGAGGCGATTCTGACGGCCACCGACCGCATCCCCGCGCCGTCCTTCCTCGGCGATGGCATCGGCAACTTCTGGCAGGACGCGACCAATCCCAAGGGTATCTGGCGGCGCACCACGCTGGAGTCCTATGCGTCGGGTAATACCCAGTGGGAGACCCTGCTGGACATCGACGCCCTCGCCCGCGCCGAGGGCAAGGACTGGGTGTTCAAGGGCGCCAGCTGCCTGCCGCCCGCCGAGACCCGCTGCCTGATCAACCTGTCCGACGGCGGCAAGGATGCCGTGGTGGTGCGGGAATTCGATCTGACCACCAAAACCTTTGTCGACGGTGGCTTCATCCTGCCCGAGGGCAAGCATCGGATCAGCTGGCTGGATGCCGAGACCCTGCTGGTGGCTACCGACTTCGGACCGGGCACCCTGACCGAGTCGGGCTATCCCTATATCGTCAAGATGCTGAAGCGCGGCCAGACCCTGGCCGAGGCCACGGAGGTCTATCGCGGCGAGGCGGGCGACGGCGGCTATGGCGTCAGTGCCTCAGTGTTCCGCGATGGCGAGGGCGCGGTGCAGGCGGTGCTTATCAACCGGCCGCTCGACACCTTCAGCGCCCAGACGTGGGAGCTGGTCGACGGCGAGGCGGTCCGCCTCGACATCCCCGAGCGGGTCGCCATCTACGGCGTTCAGGCCGGCAGCCTGATTCTCTCTCCCGACGAAGCCTGGACCCGCCATGGTCTGACCTATGCCCCGGGATCGCTGCTCGCCATCTGCATCCCGTGCGTGCGCCCGGACCCGCAGGTGGTCAGCAACCAGACGCCCCAGATCTTCGAGCCGACAGACCGTCAGTCGATCAGTTCGGTGGCCGTCTTCGATGACCGCGTCGTTGTCGCCTACAACGACAATGTCGTTGGACGGGTAGCAGTATTCCAGAACCGGGGCGAGTTTGGCTGGCCCCGCACGGACGTCGATGTCCCTGACAATCAGGCCGTCTCGCTCGGCGATTCCTCGCGCGGATCGGGCCGGGTCTTCCTGTCGACGCAGGGCTTCCTGACCCCGCCGACGCTCAGCCTGTTCGGGGTCGAGGGCGGTACCGTCACCCAGCTCCGCTCTGCCCCGCCCAAGTTCGATGCCTCGACCCACCGGGTGGAGCAGTACGAGGCCACCTCCGCCGACGGGACGAAAATCCCCTATTTCGTCGTCATGCCGCGCAACCTCGCCATGGACGGGACGGCGCCGACCATCCTGTTCGGCTACGGCGGCTTCCAGATCAGCTTCCCGCCCGCCTACAAGCCCGAGATGGGCAAGCTTTGGCTCGAGAACGGCGGCGTCTTCGTTCAGGCCAATATCCGCGGCGGCGGCGAGTTCGGACCCGGCTGGCACCAGGCGGCCCTCAATGAAAACCGCCAGCGCGCCTTTGACGACTTCGCCGCCGTGGCCGAGGACCTGATCGCGCGCGGCATCACCTCGCCCCGGCATCTGGGCATCTATGGCCGGTCGAACGGCGGGGTGCTGACCAGTGTATCGATCACCCAGCGGCCCGAACTGTTCAATGCGGCGGTCATCGAAAGCCCGCTGATCGACATGCTGCGCTATCACGAAATGCCCGCCGGGGCCTCGTGGATCGGGGAATATGGCGATCCTCGCATTCCGGAAGAGGCCGCCTGGATCGCGGAGTATTCGGCCTATCAGCGCCTCAGCCCCGAGGTCGACTATCCGCGCGTCTACATCACCACCAACACCCGCGACGACCGCGTCCATCCCGGCCATTCCCGCAAGTTTGCGGCGCGGCTGGAGGCCCAGGGCCACGACCACCTCTATTTCGAGGACACGGCGGGGGGGCACTCCAACGATGCCGATCCGGTGGCCAATGCCCGCCGCTGGGCCCGCCACTATGTCTATCTGTCCCAGCAGCTGATGGACTGACGGCGGCTTCACGCGCCCCTCACGCGAAAATGAGGGGCGCGGCTACGCCGGAACGGCTAGGAGTCTGACCCATGGGAATTCGGGGCTGGACACGACTGGCACTGGCGGGCGGCCTGATCGGCGGGCTGATGGTCGCTGCGGCCTCGACGGCGCAGCCGGTGCGGCGTGTGGACCGGCCGGTGGCCGTGCGCAGCGACCCCGTCGTCGTCGAGCTGTTCACCGCCCAGGGCTGCGGGGGCTGTCCGGAGGCCAATCAGCGGGTCGAGACCCTGGCCGACCGGCCGGGCGTGATCGTGCTGACCTATCCGGTCGACTACTGGGACTATACCGGCTGGACCGACACCCTCGCGCGGCCCGAATTCGCCGAGCGTCAGCAGGCCTATCGTCAGGCCCTGCGTCTGCGGGCCGTGGCCACGCCCCAGGTCATACTGGACGGCTACCGGACGGTCGCGCCGCCGGATGAGGACACACTGGGCGCCGCCGTCGACGAGGAGGCCGGCCGTCCGGTCTGGGCCCCCGAGATCGAGTTCCGCGAGACCGGAAACCGGGTCGGGATCGGGTCGGGCCGGGTGCCGGAGGCGGGGGCCGAGGTCCTCGCTGTGATCTTCCAGCCGGGCCCGGTTCTGGTGCGGGTCGAAAGTGGCGACAACCGGGGCCGGGTGGTGCGTCACACCAATGTGGTGCGGGCGATCCAGCCGATCGGCGAATGGTCGGGACGCCCGATCCTGTTGACCCTGCCGGATGACCTTGACCCGGGGGACCGGGTGGCCGTGCTGATTCAGTCGCGCGACGACCGCCATATTCTGGGCGCCGCCGTTCGCTGACCCCCGGCGGATGTTTGCCGTCGCTGTCACATTCAGTCAGTATTCCCATGGCCGCGAAGGCAGCAGGCTGGGGCGACGCGCGGGCTGGCGCGAAGCACGGGGAAGACGAATGGGGCAATCGGCACAGCGATCGCTGACGGGGCGGGTCCGGACCGCGGGCCTGATTCTGGCCGCGGCCCTGCTGACGGTGGCCTGCGTCGGCCTCGGCCGCGCCCAGCAGCCCGGGGCCGAGGTCCTGCCGCCCGAGGCCGCGGGCATTGCCCAGCTGGTCACAGCCGCGGGGCTGGCCGACTGGGGCCGGGCGCACGATGACCCCGGCGCCCTGATCATGGCGGCGCGCATCGTGGCCGAAGTCCCGTTGCGCCATCAGGGTGACCAGCCTCCCGTGCTGACGTTCGAGGGCTTGCTGGCCGAGGCGGAAGCCATGGCCGGCGGCCAGCCCGCCTATCTGGCCGCGATCGAACAGGTTCGGAGCCAGGGCGTTCGGGGCGTTGTCTCGTCTCCCTTCGGTCGCGGGCCTATCGCCACCGTCAAGGATGTCCGGGCGCGCGAAACCTTTGGCTTCGAGCTGGATGCCCGTGCCGGTGAAATCCTGCGGATCGCGGCGATCGGCGACGGCGATACCGACATCGATCTCATTATCCGCGATGCGGACGGGCGCTTGCTGTGTCGGGACGGCTTCGGCGATCACTACCCCGTCTGCACCCTGATGCCCCGGGCGGGGGGCAAGGTCAGGGTCAATGTGGTGAACCGCGGTGAGATCTGGACCAAGGTCCAGATTCTCAGCAACTGAGGACGGTATGGGGGCACGGGCACGAGACGGACTGTCGGGGTGGGGGCTGACCGGCCTTCTGGTCGCGCTGCTCCTGTCGCTTGCCGTCGGCGGCCATGTGGGCGCCTCCCCCGGGGCCACTCCGCTGTCGGATCCCGACACGCCGGAGTCCCTGCGGGCCGAGGCGTTCGAGGCGGCCCAGTGGGCCATCGTATCGGACGCGGCCGATGCCCTGGCCAAGGTTTCCGCCCGGTTTGCGGAGGGGGATGATGCGCTCGGACGGCTGGCGGACCAGCGCGAGCGTCTGGTCCAGCGTCGCGACGCGCTCGAGCGCGAGATCGAAAGCCTCTACGCCCAGGACACCGATGCCGCGCGCGAACGGCGCCGGATCCTCAATCAGGGTTATGAGCGGACCCTGGGCGAACTGGCCGCCGTGGATGAACGTATCCAGACCGAATTCCCGGCCTTCTCCGAACTCACCAGCCCCCGCGCCCTGACGGTTGCCGAAACCCAGGCCCTCCTGAACCCGGACGAGGCCCTGCTGCTGGTGTTCGTCAATCCCGAGGCCACCTATGTCTGGGGGGTGACGTCCGACCGGGTCGAATGGGCCCGGGCCGCCGATCTGGGGGAGGAGGCCCTCGCCCTGTCCGTCGAGACCCTCCGGGCGTCCCTGACCACGGCCGGGGCCCGGGCCGATCCGACCCTTGACCCGACTGTCTTCGCCGGCCGGCCGGTCAAGGCTTATGACCGGCAAGAGGCCCATCGCCTCTATCAGGCGCTGATCCAGCCGGTCGAGGCCGCCTTCGCGGGCCGCACCACCCTGATCACCGTGGTCAGCGGACCCTTGACCACCCTGCCGCTGGCCGCGCTCGTCACGGCACCGCCGCAGGGCGCCGACACCGGGCCGGAGGCTCTGGTGACGACCGAATGGCTGATTGATCGCTACGCCCTGGCCAGCCTGCCGTCGGTGTCCAGCCTCCGGGCCCTGCGCTGCCACCTTGCCACGGAAGACGCGCGTCACCCGGGGTGCCCCGCCCGCCTGACCTCGGGTCGGGGCGACCGCACGGCGGCGGCCCGCGAGCGGCTTCCCCTGATCGCCTTCGGCGCCCCGGTTCTGACCGGCACGCCGATGCCTGCAGCCCGGGGCGCGCCGGATGCGGACGGTATCCTCGGCGAAGGACAACTGGCCGACGTCGAAAAGCTGCGGGCCCTGCCCGACCTGCCCGGCGCCCGGGCCGAGCTGACGACGCTCGGCCAGATCTATCCCAAGGGGGTTGTCCGCATCGGGGCTGCGGCCACCGAGACCGCCGTCCGCAAGACCGACACGGACCTTCTGGCCGAGGCCCGCTTCGTCGTCTTCTCCACCCATGGCCTGATGGCCGGCGCCAGCTTTGCCGAGCCGGGGCTGGTCCTGACCCCGCCCGAGATGGCCACGACCGATGACGACGGCTATCTCACGGCCTCCGAGGCGGCGCAGCTGCGGCTGAGCGCCGACTTCGTCGTTCTGTCCGCCTGCAATACGGCGGCCTCGGACGGGCGGCCCGGAGGCGAGGGGCTGTCCGGACTGGCGCGGGCCTTCTTCTATGCTGGCGCCCGGTCGTTGCTGGTGTCGCACTGGGAGGTCTCCGATCAGGCCACCACCGCCCTGATTACGGGAACCTTTGCAGGTCTGGACGCCCTGTCGGGTAACCGGGCCATGGCCCTGCAGGCCGCCATGCGGGACGTCCGCGCCGACCGGCGCTGGCAGCACCCGGCCTATTGGGCCGCCTTCACCCTCGTCGGTACGCCCGACTAGGCGCCGGCCTTTTTCGCAAAGCTCCAGGCCGCGTCCGACAGCGGCCCCACCTGGGCGGCCATGGTGCGGGCGTGGCTGCTGGCGGCGGTGCCGTCGCGCACCCGCCCGGCAATGCCCTGACAGATGGCGGCCAGCCGGAACAGATTATAGGCGAACAGCCAGTCGAGGTTGGCCGGGCCCGCCGTTCCCGTCTTCTCGGCATAGCGCGCAACTGTGTCCTCGACTGACGGAATGCCCAGCACCTCGAGGTCCGCCCCGGCCAGACCGTTTCTGAGCGTCGCCGGGATCACCCAGGCGATCAGCAGATAGGAAAAGTCCGCCATCGGGTCGCCCAGCGTCGACAGCTCCCAGTCCAGCACAGCCCGCACCTCGGCCCGGTCAGGCGCGAGGATCATATTGTCGAGGCGGAAGTCGCCGTGCACGATCCGCGTCGGACCATCCGCCGGCAGGCTCTCGGGCAGGAAGGCGATCAGACGGTCCATGGCCTCGATCGTGCCCGTCTCGGACGCCTGATACTGTTTGGTCCAGCGTCCGACCTGCCGGGCGAAATAGTTGCCCGGCCTGCCATAGTCCGACAGGCCGATAGCCTCCGGATCGAACCGGTGCAGGGCCGCCAGCGTATCGGTCTGGGCCTCATAGATCGCACGCCGCTCGGCCGGCGACAGATCGGGCAGTTTCAGGTCCCAGAAGACCCGCCCCTCGACCTTGTCCATCACATAGAACATCGAGCCGATGACATTATCGTCCGTACAAAGAGCATAGGGTCGGGCGACCGGGAAGCCCTGGGCATGCAGCGCGGAAATCACCCGGAACTCCCGATCCACCGCATGGGCGCTGGGCAGCAGGGTGCCGGGCGGCTTGCGACGCAGCACATAGGTCCGGCCGGGCGTGGTCAGCTCATAGGTCGGATTCGACTGCCCGCCCTTGAACTGGCGCAGCGTCAGCGGCCCCTCATACCCCTCGATGTTTCCGGCCAGCCAGGCCTCCAGCCTCGCCACGTCCAGCGCATGCCGCGGGTCGACCTCGCGCGTGCCGGAAAAGGCGGACTGGGGATCGAGGGCGACATCGGTCATGGGCGGTCCGTCTGTGAAGGAGTCGGTTGGGCGGCGGCAAGGGTGGCGCGGATGGCGGCCTTCCACCCGTCCAGCAGGCGGGAACGGGTGGCGGCATCCATCCGGGGCGTCCAGACGGCGGGTGTCTCGGCCGGGGCGATATCCAGCCGGTCGATCAGGCCGACGCCCAGCGCCGCCAGCCTGGCGGCCCCCAGCGCCGTCATCTCCTGAAAGGCCGGGCGTTCGACCTCGACCTCGCAGATGTCGGCCACGAACTGCATGGCCAGCGCATTGGCGGTCACCCCCCCATCGACCTTCAGTCGCGCCAGCCGGGGCGCGCCGTCGGCCGCCAGCGCATCCAGCAGGTCGCGCGTCTGATAGGCCAGACTTTCCAGCGCCGCCCGCACCAGATGCGCCGGGCCCGTATCGCGCGTCAGCCCGGTGATCGTGCCGCGCGCCTCGGGCGACCACCAGGGCGCGCCCAGACCGGTAAAGCCCGGCACCAGATAGACCCCGCCGTTATCCGGCAGGCTCTGGGCCATGGCCTCGGACTGCCGCGACTGGCTGATCACGCCCAGACCATCGCGCAGCCACTGGATCGCTGACCCGGCGGAAAAGATCGAACCCTCCAGGGCATAGGCCGATTGTCCGTTTACGGAATAAGCCAGCGTGCCCAGCAGTCGGTTGGTTGAGATGACCGGCTCGGGCCCCACATTGGCGACCAGAAAGGCGCCTGTCCCATAGGTGATCTTGGCGTCGCCGGGCTGCAGCGCCCCATGACCCACCAGCGCCGCCTGCTGGTCGCCGGCCGCCCCGTGCACCGGCAGGGCGCGGCCGAACAGCGACGGGTCACAGTCGCCGAGACGGTCCGTGCAGCCGCGAATCCCGGGCAGGGCCTCCATCGGCACGCGGAACAGGGCAGCCAGATCGGCCCGCCAGCAGAGGGTGGCCAGATCCATCAAG
>Ga0115011_10002502_pt1 | contig 12744 bp, 12 predicted proteins | sample TroAtlMetagenome_2_FD_88705 | JGI IMG/M metagenome (GOLD analysis project Ga0115011, IMG submission 88705) | Marine eukaryotic phytoplankton communities from Atlantic Ocean - Tropical Atlantic ANT8 Metagenome | ecosystem: Environmental > Aquatic > Marine > Oceanic | place: Tropical Atlantic... | reverse complement strand
TTATTCATAATTTCAACAGGAGAAATTTCATTATTTTCAGTATAAATTATAAAGTTATGCCCCCCAATTGATTCTAGCTCAATATTACTGTTTTGGGGATCTTCTAAATTAGAGAATCTTATATGTATTTGCTGAATTTCAGAATTCCATGCTTCATCAATTCTATTGTCAAAGTTGCTTATAAATTCATGCTGTTGTTCACTTTCATCTCCATTTACTATTTCTATTGTTTGATGTACAGAAAATCCACTTTCAAGTAAAATATTCAACAATTCCATTATAGGTTCAAATGCTTCATCAGGGTCTTCTAGGCCAAGGTTTGTTTGCTCTGCTGTCAAAAAAATAGGAAGACTTGTATTATCTCTTTTAAGTTCTACAACAAACATTGAAAATAAACCAAACTCATGGTCTCCCTCAATTTTTAAATTGATTTTATTTTCCATTTTTAATTTTTTTTAAATATTTCATTCTGAGCTTTCTTAAAATTCTTGATAATTGAAAGATTTTTTTTACCCTTTTCAGGAGATAATTTTTCTCTTAATTGAAATTCTAAATCAAAGTACTTATCCAGTTTAGTGGCTAAATCATTTTGATTGTAAACTAGCTCTTTATTTTCATTCATTAATCTGTCTATAGCTTTATCCATGTATTTATCACCTAATTTAGATGACCATTTAGCAAATAATTTACCCTCGTCTTTTAAATTTCTCATGCTTATTTATTGAAATTACAAAATATTATTCTTTATAAAAGTCTTATTTTTAGTTTATAATAATTATTTTGAACTTAGTAAATTAACCCCAAGACTTTGAAAAATTATTTTGGTTTATTAATATTCTTTTTTTCTTTCTCGCTATTTTCCAGTGAAAAAATTTCTTTGTCAATTCAAGATTCACTAAAAATTGAAAATTATAAGAAGCATATAGATACTTATAAATACATCTCTAGAGATAATTATAATAACGAGTATTTTTTAGATAAAGCATTAAAATACGTAGACTCTATTCGCTTTATTGAAAATGATAATAATTATGCTAGAGAAATTGAAAAGAGTATTGTATTAACAAAAAAAACAATTGAAAATAATGTAATTAGTAAAATAGAATTTTTTGAATTTTATTCAGGAATACCACACTACTATGGATTTATTGATGATGCTATAGAGTATGCATATGACAGTGCTTTATCACAAGTGTTAAATACAAAATATAAAGTGCTTGGCAATGTTCCCCTTTCGGACGCAAGTATAACTTCAATTCTTATCAGAGAAGATTGTGATGATGAAACATTTGAAATCATAAATCAAACTTTAATTTCAAATACTAATCATCGAATAATACAATCCAATGAATTAATCCAAATCCTTGGAACGGAAAATTCTAATAATTTATTAAATGGATTAGCAACTGAAGAAAATATAAATAAAATAATTGATGACTTAAAATTAGATAGACTTGGTATTTTCACTGTTAATAATCTTGATGTTATTGACAATAAGGTTTGGTTTGTAAATGCAGATTTTAAAACATATGAAAAATCTAAAGGATTCCTCGAATCTATATTTGCAAAAGGATATACATTGGACAAGAGAGACCTACCTTTATTATTAGAATTATTAGTTGTTTTTCTTTTAGCAATAATTTTCGTCTCATTAGCTTACGGCATTTCTTTAATTTTTATTAATAGAAAAAATATTTCTCACGCTACAAGAGATTCAAACAAGGAATTAATATTATCTGTTTTAAACAAAGTTAAATACGTAGCATTATATTTTCTCTTACCAATAATTTTATCATTTGTAATGATATATGTATGCTCATTTATAATCCCAAGTGGTGATGTAGATGTTGGGGAAATTAATGTAAATGTATGGATATTGTTAATTACAATATTGATGAGTTTTTTGCCAATTATAATTAATTTATTTATTGTTAACAGATTAGATATAGATGGCTTCCATACAACTTTAGGGTATACCTTTTTTATCAATTCGTGCTTATATGCAACTTATTTCCCAATCTTTATTTTCTCTTTTATTCAGGAAGAAACATATCCATTTGTAATTCATCTTTTATTAATATTTATTACACTTTTAATTGGAAATTTATTAGGGAAATCCTATTTCCAATACGGAATTAAAACAAAAAACAGCTATAAGAGAAGACAAGCAATTACAGGTTTAATATTAGGTCTTATTTCATTAATAATTTTCAACAGAATAATCCTATTTGAATTTTCAGTTTCAAATCTATTTTTGAGCTTTATTATTATCGCACCAATATCTATTCTGAATCATATATTGGATAATTACTTTGATAGATTGTTTGAAAAGAAGTCTAAAGAAGCTACTGAAAGCTCAATTCTTAATAAAGTCAGCTATGTTAAAAGTGTTATGAATCCAGCAGAGTCAATTTATAAAGAAGTTGATGCTAAAATGTCCGATGACTTAAACATAATGTTAATCGAAGCTCCTATGGGTATTGGGAAAACAAGAAGTTTGGAAGAAGCTGAACAATATTTTGAGCAAAATAATTGGACTGTTTTCTATGGAGATTGTGATGAGATACAGGATGATACTGCAGTTTCATTTGAACCTTTTCTGCAAGCCTTCAGTAGATTGATTGGTGAAACTTGGAATAGTAGATCTGAATCTACGGATAAAATCACTAAGGGTATTATAAACATAGCTAGTGATACAACAGGAATTCCTTTAGAAATTACCAATTTTTCTAGCAGTGCTAAAAAAACCATGAATGAAATTTCACTTGAAATAATAGATAAGCTTACAAACATTAATAAAAAAGTTTTATTTGTAATGGAAGATGTTCATTGGATTGATCCTGAGACACTAACACTACTTAAACATTTTATAAAAACTGTAAACAGAAATTTCTTTCTTAGAAAAAATCTCTGTATTATAATAACAGTTCGTGCAGAGATTAAAGGCTCCTATAGAGGATTAAATTATCAGGAGTTAAAAAAAGAGCTAAACAATTTAGATGATACAACAAAAAACCTTTTTGATTTAAGTAACCTTTTGGATAGTAATTCATTTAACCTTGTTGATTTTGTAAAAAATCTAAGTGCTGATGATAATGGATATAAAATTGCAAGTAGTTCAATGAATCAGATAAATAATCTATTTAATGCTTATAACGAACAATTACAATTAGAATCAAAAGACAAATTAACTCCTCTATATGTATTTAAGGTTTTAGAATCGTGGATTTCAGACCAATATTTAAAATATACTCCAGACGGATATGTTTTAACTCAAACAGTTGATATAGAATCTCTCCCAAATTTCGAAGATGTAGATAGTTATTATCATAAAATCTTTGATTCATTTGAATCAAAATGGAGAAGGATACTTGAAAGCGCTTCGATTATCGGAAATAAATTTGACGCAGATATTCTAGCACAAGTTTGGGGCTACGAGCTTTTAGATGTTTTAGATTTTCTAGAAAAGGCTGTTCATCAAGGTCTTTTGATTGATGTTTCAAATCAAGATAATATATATAAGTTTAGCGATAAGAGAATCATAGGCGCTTTAAAGTCATATTTTAAAGAATCTAAAATCCAAGAAGAGGGAGAAAGACAAATTGTAATTGAATACAATAAAAGATATTTAGAATTACAGTCTCATATAATTGAAAATCCTGAAAAGTATAATACTGAGGATTTATTAAAGGTACTTCGACGAATGATTCCACTTACTTTTTCTGAATATTATGTAAAGCAGAGTAATAATTTAATATTGGATATTATTTGCAGATATTTATATTCAAATAAATTGGGGAAACTAGATGCCTTTACAAATTTACTTGAAAAACAAGATTTCACTGAGCTTGCTACTTTACTAAAAAACTTAAGAATAATTGCAGATGATGTTAATTTTTCATTTACTGATAAGCAAAAAATATTGGATGAATTAAACGAAGAAGAAGAACGCAAAGCTAAATTACCACTACCCATTGGAATCGAAACGGACGAATTATCTAATGACCTTAGGCTTTTAATTATTCTAAATGGTGAAATTATGAACACTTCTGAAAAATCCATTGTTACATTTACAGATGCTGGATTTAATGTTCAGAATTTTCAGAGTTTCATCCCTTCTTTAAATAAACTTCCAAGCAAGTTAAACGGCTTATCTCTAATATATTTTATTAAAGAACTTGGTGATATAAACCTTTCTCTTGATGATGAGGTTGCATTAATTCTTTCTGGCGGATATGAAGAAAGACAAAAGGAAATTGAAGAAGGTCAGAGAGTAATGTTTGACATGGCATTAAAACAATTAAAACCTACTAAATTCTATGAATTAGCATTTAAAGAATTTACATTATGGGATATTGAAAAAATCTCAAATGAAATTGGAGCTGATCAAGAAAAAATTGAAAAAATTGTAGATCAATACGAGAAACTACTTGATTCTGAAAAAGATAAAAACACTAAGTTTTTGTATGATACTATCAATAGTTATCTAAATTTTTGCCATTTAAATTTCAAGGATGGAAAAAAATCAAATGAGGTTTTTATTCATCATAATGAAAAGCTGAAAATTCAAGGTAAAATCACGGAAGCTTGGGCACTTACTTTTATAAGGTTTATGCTAAGTATAACTGGAGGTTCAAAACCTGTAAGACCAGGCGAAATATATATTTCTAATAATCCTGAAACTGCAGATCAAAATTTCAAGGAGGCTGATAATTTCTTGAAAAAGATTTTAGATACAAACTCTGTTACAAAGGCTTCGATGTGGTTTTTAGACGCCAAAAAGATTCATTATTTATCAAAAAAAGATTTTAATAGCTATAAAAAATTACAATTGGATTATTTAGAAAGATTAAAATCAGCTTTTACTGAAGATTCAAACGAATATAGCAAAGCTTGCGTTAATATTGCAGATGATTTAGAATGGCAATCAGAAAATGAATCAAAATGTCCTGATTTTCATGACGATTGTATAAATCTGGGCACACAATATCTAAATTATCTTTTGGATAAAGCAAAAATTTCTGATGAATTAGGTATGACTAACCCATTAGTTAGTCATTCTCATTTGGCTCATCAATACCAAAAAATAGCAAACATTTACATTAAGAAAAAAACCGCTAAGAAAGCATTGGATTTCACCAAAAAAGCATTGGATTCACACCATAAAAAGTTTGAAACACAATATACATTTGACCCACCTAATTGGGATTTTGTTGATGGCGAACTAATTCCTCTTTCAGAAAATATCCAAGAATTATTTTATACTGATGGTAAAGAGAGAATGGTAGTTGTAGATTATGGAAATTGTATATTAAATTATGCAAGATGTTTATCTCTACAAAAGAAATATGTAGAAGCAATTGAAATGATTGATAAAGCTTGCAAGTATTATTATCCATTACCAAAAATTTATAATTTGAGTCAGTTAGAGAAGGGGATGAATCTACTTTACAATAAATCTAATGAAGGTTTAAAATTGATTATAGATTCATTAAATAATTTAGAACAGTTAGATGAAATATTCACAACATCAGAAAATAGGATCATTAAAAAGGCAAAAAGATTAATTAAAAAATGATTTAAGTATGGTTAAAAGATAATCATGAACTACTTAAATCTAAGCCTTTAACTATCTCTCTAACTTCATTTGCTCTATCATCTAGCTCCATAGACATTTCTAGCTCTTCTATTATTACTGCTAATTCTTCTTTGTTGTTTGACTCTACAGCCTTTTCAATAGCTCTGTCTGCAATGTTTAAAGCTACCTCAATTGCATCATCTTCATTTTCATACGGAGCCCATCTTACCATAGACGCTAGTCTTAAAATATCCCAAACAGTTTCTAAATGACTAATCAAATCAAATACTTTTTTTTCAATTTGAGTTTCATCAAAATTATTCTCTATAATTTGTTCTAATTCGTCTAATTTTTCTTCAATATTCATAATAATTTATTTTTTTTGTTTTAATTCAATTATAACAAAGGCAAATTTAGGCAAATCGTTAATAGCCTCTTTTGTGTCATGAATCCATTTAATTCTTTCCCCTTTGGCATAATTTAATATTAAATCTTCTTTATTTTTATTTTTCCATTTTGGTGCTGGTAAAGCTTGAGGAATCTTTTTGTTTTCATCCATACTAAATAAAAATGAATTAGATCTTTTAGAATCTTTTACCTTTTTAAAATATTCTTTATCATTTGTAATAAAAATTTGATATCCTTTATCAATAATATTTTTATCAATTAAGTTATTCAGCCTATGAATATCATAATAAAAATCATGTCTTCCATTTGGCCAAGCTCCTTGCCATTCATAATAATATCCACTATTTTTTCTTGCATTATAGTCTACGGAAGTATCCTTTTTTCGTAAACCCCATGTCTTAAATTTAAGCTCTATTCCAATCTTCAAACCATCATAAAAAAAATAAATATCTGTTTTTTCTTTTCTACCCTTTTCAATATTATGATACAATTTCTCAAATTCAATATTTCCCTTTAGACCCAATTCATTTAATAGTTCGAAACCAATTCTTAATTGAACACCTTCTTCATTATAAATATGATTGCGAATACCTGTTTTTTTAAATTTTTTGATATCAAAGGGCTTATTATTTTCTTCAATAATTTTTGAACATATTTCTACCAGTAAATCTTTAATATTCACATTTTCCATTATTTCTTCTATTCTAAACTTAAATTTATTTGTAATTTAAATTAGTAAATAAATTTTATAATTATGAGTAAAGAAGATTTAATATATGCAATTGAATCTAGATTAGATACAATCGAAGGTTTGGTAGATGAGCTAGAAGAAACCCAAGTAAATGTTGAGGCATTTAGAAATTCTTTGGGAAAAGTTTGGAATGAGTGGGAGAAATTATCGGAGTGAAATATTTAACTAAAACTAATTTTAAAAAGGGGATAGAATGCCCAATTAAATTAACTATTGATTATAAGTCATCTGATAAATCAAATGACTTTTTATCTGCATTAGCAGATGGAGGTTTTCAGGCTGAGGAATTATCTAGACTTCATTTTAAAGATGGTATTTTGATTAATGACTCTAATCATCTTGCCGTTAGTAAAACAAATGAGCTGCTTAAAAAAGGTGATTGTGTAATATATGAAGCAGCTTTTTTAAATGACAATCTTTTTGTTAAAACAGACATTTTAGTTAAGTCTGGTAATCTAATAAAGGTAATTGAAGTTAAGGCAAAATCATTTGATTCATCAGAGAAAAAAATTTTTACCAATACCAATGGATCTATAAGACGTGAATGGAAGCCTTATTTATTTGATTTAGCTTTTCAAACAAGTGTTGTTCAAAAATGTTTTCCAGATTATGAAGTAGAATCATATTTGATGTTAGCTGATAAATCAAAGAAAGCTAGTGTTGATGGTTTAAATCAATTATTCCAAATGACTAGTAAAAATACGAGAACGGGAATTGATGTAAAAGTTAATTCGATAGCAGAAATTGGTGACCCAATTATGGAGGAAGTAAATCTTACTCAATTAATTAATGATATTATCTTAAAAGATTTTCATAAGATTCATGGATTGCCTTTTAATCAGGTAGTTAAAAATTTTACAGAACTTTATGTTAATGAAAATGAAATTAATTGGGAGCACTATAATGGTCATGTCTGTAGAGATTGTTGGATGCAACAATTTAATATAAGTGATTATCTGCGACCAAATATTTATGAACTATGGAATTTCAAAAAACAAAAAAAATTATTTAAATCAAATATATTTTTTTTAGACCAGCTTCATCATCAAGATTTCCAAGACACTTGTGATACTCACCTAACTGTACAAAACAGACAATGGCTCCAAATCAAGAAAAGAGTACAACAAAGTTTAAATGAAAAAGTAGATTTCTATTTAGATGTTGAGAATTTAAAAGAAAATATGCTGCAATGGAAATTTCCGTTGCATTTTATTGATTTTGAAACTTGTACATCTGCACTTCCTTTTACAAAAGGAAGACATCCTTATGAACAAATAGCATTTCAGTATTCTCACCATATAATATTTTCTGATGGAACAATTGAGCATAAGTCAGAGTATATAAATGCAGAACCAGGTAAATTCCCAAACTATGATTTTGTCAGAAAATTAAAACAGGATTTAGATTCTGATAGGGGATCTATTTTTAAATATGCCACCCATGAAAATTCAATTTTAAATGCAATATATGATCAGTTAATAGATTCAGATGAAGTAGATAAAACGGAATTAATGGATTTTATAATATCTATTACAAATAAAAAGGAAAACAATAAGTTAGTAAGGAAGGGTGATAGAGATATGATTGATATGTGGGATTTAGTAAAAAAATATTTTTACCATCCATATATGAAAGGCTCTAATTCAATAAAAGTTGTTCTTCCTACAATTATTAAAATTTGTGAATATGTAAAGAAAAAATACTCAAAACCTATTGGCCAAATTAATTTAACATCTTTAAATTTCTCTAATGAGCATAGATGGATTATGGAGGGCTATATAGACCCCTACGATTCGTTACCAAATCCAGATTACTCAGAAGTTAATAACCCAATAGGTATGATTAATAAGCTAAACAATGGTGGAGATGCTTTAATAGCTTATGCAAAAATTCAATACGTTGAAATGTCCTCTGCCGAAAGAGAAATAATTAAACAATCTCTATTAAAATATTGTGAACTTGACACTTTGGCAATGGTAATGATTTATGAGTTTTTTGCTTCTCAACTTCAAATCCATAATTTCCAAACCAATCAATAGTAGTTTTTAAATATTTTATTTCATCTTAATGTGATGATATAAGCTGTAAAGGTATAGCGCTATCGCTAACCACATTATATATATAAAATGAGAAGAAGATATCCAAATATATGCTAAAGCTAGATTTGAAACTAATAGAATTCCAAGGATAATTAAATATCTGTTTCTAAAACTAAGTATGCTTAAGAATTTTGTATCAGTGAAAGAAAGAAGTATACTCCCAATCCCTAAAACATAGAGACCTAAAAACCGATAGATCTGGGTTAAATATGCACCTAAAGTTGAATTGCCTTCAATTATAAAAAGTTCTGCAAAAGTCATTTTTAGTCGCTCTTCATTTGCAACCTGATCTAGCATCCAAGGCTCAGGGTTAATTAACCACCTTATTCCAGAAATACAAAGAGCAATACTTATCAGGATTAATGGATATCTAATATTTTTCATAGTTGTATTAAATGAATTCTTATTTCTTTTTGAATGAATTTATTATTGAATTTAATATCAAAGAATAATCCGTACACAATTAATATAACACAAACATTGATTAATTTATTGATTATTTTGTTCATGCTATTCATTAGATTAAAGATGCACTTACTGAAATCGGACAATTTAAAACACCCGAAATAGGGCAATTATTTTTGGCTTCATCTGCTAATTCGATAAATCTCTTGCTGCTTATTTCTTGTACTTTACCACTTAAATTTAAATTTATTGATATTATTTTACCATCTTCAAAAGTTAAAACAGCATCTGTATTTAATTCATCAGGATTAAAATTTGCATCGTTTAATAGAAAACTTAATTTCATATTAAAACAACCTGCAAGTGCTGCAGCAATAAGTTCCTCAGGGTTTGTTCCAAGCATTCCGTTATCATTTTCAAATCGGGTTTTAAAACTATAAGGCATATTATCAAATGCACCACTTTGAGCATTTAAAACGCCACTTCCTGTAGGCCCATCTCCTTTCCAAATTGCATTTACTTTTCTTTTCATTATAAATATTATTATCAGATTATAAAACAAATTTAGTAAATCACAAGAAATATCTAATTATTTAATTTTTATTAAATTGTAACAACTAACTATTCTAAAATTAACCAATTATGGGTTATAAAAATGATGTTTTTATATATCTGTGGATTGTGCTTATTATTTATGCAATTCTATATTCTTTCTATAAAAACTATATAAAGAAATAATTACATAGATTTAACCACTGAAGATTATACCAACCATAATGAAAATAATACTTTGAATAATTACACAGACATTATCATAATTGGGGCTGGTTTATCCGGAGTTGGTGCTGCATGCCATTTGCAGAGAAAAAATCCTGAAAAATCCTATAAAATTTTGGAAGCTAGACATGAAATTGGTGGAACTTGGAGTCTTTTCAAATATCCTGGAATAAGGTCTGATTCAGATATGTATACTTTTGGATTTTCTTTTAAAACTTGGGACAATCCAAAATCTTTTGCCGACGCCCCTAATATATTAAAATATCTAAGCGAAGCAGCCGAAGAATATAAAATAAATGACCATATCAAATATCAAACAAAAGTTTTAAAATCAAATTTTGACACTCAAAAAAAATTATGGTCTGTTACTACCGTAGATAGTTTTGATAAAACGGAAATATATTATTCTCGTTTTTTGTTTTCTTGTACAGGATATTATAATTATGACAAAGGTTATACACCAAATTACAAAGGAATAAATGATTTTAAAGGAATCATTATCCATCCTCAACATTGGCCTAAGAATTTAGATTATAAAAATAAAAAGGTCGTTGTTATAGGCAGTGGCGCAACAGCAGTAACTATAGTTCCAGAAATGGCAGATAAAACTTCTGAAATTACGATGCTTCAAAGATCGCCTACTTATGTAGGCGCTTTCCCTAATAGTGATAAGTATGCTAAACTTTTAAAAAAGTATTTTTCTAAAAAAACTGCACATAAACTAATTAGATTTAAAAATATTTTTGTTCAGATTTTATTTTTTCAAGCCTGTAAAATATGGCCTAATTATATGAAAAAATTATTAGTAAAAGCTGCTCAGAAACAACTAGGCTCTTTTCCAGCTAAACCTCATTTTGAACCAAATTATAAACCTTGGGATCAAAGATTTTGTGTAGCTCCTGACGGAGATTTATTCAAAGCGATAAGACATGGGAAAGCAAATATAATAACTGATAATATAGATTCATTTACTGAAAAGGGATTAAAACTTAAATCAGGTAAAAATTTAGAAGCTGATATAATTATAAGCGCAACGGGCTTAAAACTTTTGGCTTTTGGAGGGTCTGAGATTAGTATTGATAATAACCCATATGATCCATCAAATGCAGTAACCTATAAAGGTTTAATGCTTAGTGGATTACCAAATTGTATTTTTTTTGCTGGTTATACTAACGCTTCTTGGACTTTAAAAAGTGATCTAACAAGTGAGTACGCTAGTAGACTTTTTAAGTTTATGGAAAAGAAAAAATACAAATATTTTACACCTAATACATTGGACGAAAAGATGAATATTTCTCCTCTACTTAATTTAAATTCAGGATATATTCATAGGTCTTCTCACATGTTTCCTAAACAAGGTTCTAGCTTGCCTTGGAAATTGTATCAAAATTATTTTCTAGATTATAAAATGCTTAGAATTAATAAAATTAAAGACCGATATTTAACATTTAAATAATTAGTTCTCTTGATCTAAAATTACTTCTTCAGGAAGGTTAAATGAACCTCTTTTAATTTCCCAATAGTTTGAGATTTTTTCGACATCTAATTTTGAATAAAAATGAGGAAATTTACCATTTCTATTTCCTTTAGGAATAGGGTCTTCAAAAACTAATTCTTTACCAAGATCATTTGAGTTAAATTGGACTAATATTAAGGTCTCATAATCTTCAAAATAATAAAATAAAGTTCCCGCTAATTGCTTTGCAGTAGACAGATGAATAAAACCATCTTTTGTATCTAGATCGGTTAGAATAAATCCTTTTTCCTTTGAAACTTTCCATTCATCATGAGTTAATATTTTATAAACTTTATCTTCCATATTTGCTTTAGAATTTTGTTCATTATCAAAAATTAGCATAATAATAGCAACAGGAATCATTACCATAGCCATTATTTTCCAATTAAAATTTAATTTATTCATTTAAATATTTTTTTAATTACATGGGCCATCAGCATATGCAATCACACCATACCAATTAAAAGCCTCACAACTATTATTATATGTGTTACCATCACAACCACAAACAGGATCAATAACTTCAGGACAAGCTATATCCGAGCTTATTAATGATTCATCAACACACATATTAGGAACATCTTCATCATCACTACAAGCAAAGACAAGTGGAATAAATAGTAGTAGAATTAGCTTTTTCATTTTTTAATCTTCACAGTACTGAGCATTTATTTCCTCTAGCATAACCTCTGACTGTATTGTCATTACAATTATATCACCTTGCTCATCTTCAAATTCCATTGTAATTGGAAAAACCAATTCAAAATCTGTATCACACTCCATTGTATTACAATTATTTGAAGACCATTCTTCCATGAATGACATTATTTCTTCTTCGCTATTTCCTGTAAATTGATCACCGTTTGGAGCTTCTACTGTTATTGGGTAAACTATTTCACCACATGTATCAAGTCCGTCTTCACCGTCATCATTGTAACAATGCTCATCTAAAAGCTCTTGCAACTCTTCTTCTGAATTTATCGTCAAAATCTGAGTTTGATCATTAGCTTCAGAATAATACTCAACAGTTAATGGATATACTAATGAAAAATCTCCACAGTCATTACTATTACAATTTTGATAGTATTGATCAATATACTCGTGCAGTTCATATTCGCTTTCAACTGAAAGAATTTCTCCATCAGGATTTTCTATTGAAATCGGATAAACAAGATCAACACAATCAATATCAAACCAATTTTCATCATCC
>Ga0115011_10002500_pt1 | contig 12750 bp, 10 predicted proteins | sample TroAtlMetagenome_2_FD_88705 | JGI IMG/M metagenome (GOLD analysis project Ga0115011, IMG submission 88705) | Marine eukaryotic phytoplankton communities from Atlantic Ocean - Tropical Atlantic ANT8 Metagenome | ecosystem: Environmental > Aquatic > Marine > Oceanic | place: Tropical Atlantic... | reverse complement strand
TGCAAATCACTGATGACAAGTATATCCCGTTTAACCAAAGGCCGTTCATCAGGATTAGCCTCATATTCCTGAATCGCCTCCCCAGCAAACACAAGAGCTTGGCCAAGGTTACTACCACCAAAGCTCGGTTTATCTAGCCGCTCAAGTAATTGTGTGACTTCTCCCTCTGATGCACTCCCTTGCCAGGAAATAACATCCACCAAAAGGTCCGCCTTATTGTCAAAAGCATATAATGTGAAGTGATCGCCAGGACCCAGCTGTTCAAGAGCAGCCAACACTTTACCCTTGGCTTGGACCCAAAGATCACCACGTTGCATACTTGCACTTTGATCAAGAAGCACCGTTAACCACTGACGATCGCGTTTACCAGCTGCCGCAGGGTCATCAACCGTTACAAAAGGCCTCGCAAAAACGAAAACAAGCAATAAAAGCGCAAGACATCGTAACAATAAAAGAAGTAGATGGGTTGGCCGCCGCTTACGATCGACCGGAGGCTTGGTCTTATCGAGAAACATCAGGCTACCAAACACCTGTTTGTTTTTCGGCCGGTCATGCAATAAGTGTAAAATAATTGGAATAGCCAATCCCAGTGCACCAATTAAATATAGAGGTGTTAGAAAACTCACGCAGCAGTCCTTCCGGTTGATCTACGCTGCCGAACTACGGCTTTTGCCGGCTGCTGCTGCAGAAAACGTAATAACACAAGCTCCATAGGCTCCGTCGTGCTCACGCGGAATGAAGTAATACCCTGAGCACTAAAAGTGTCATCAAGAGCAGCATTGTGAGCTTTGATTTTCTCTATATAAGATTCGCGAGCCAAGCCCGGGTCAAGAATCAGGCTACGACCACTTTCCATATCCTCAAAAATAGCAGCGTCCTCAAAGTCAAAATCAAGCTCACGCGGATGCAATACCTGAACGACACGGACGTCGTGCCCGGCTGCAGTAAACAAATTCAAGCTTTTCTCTAGATCTGCAATCGGAGTTAGAAAATCGGACACTAGAACGATCATTCCGCGCTTGCCAACAAGAGACGCCAACTTATTCAACGCTTGGCACAAGTCAGTCACTTGACCAGCTGGCTGGGTTTCCAGCCGGCCTAAAAGAGTCTTTAGCTGATCCTGCCGATAACGAGGAGGAATGAATTCTCGAACATCACGATCAAACGTTGCCAATCCAACAGCATCTCTTTGCTGTAATAAGAACCAAGCTAAAGATGCAGCAAGCGTTCGGCCATAATCACTCTTTTTTACACCGGAATCATCGCCGCCAAACTCCATGGATTTAGAAAAATCAACCATGAATGTGCAGCGCAAATTGGTCTCGTCCTCAAATTTTTTAATAAATTCACGATCGGTTCGAGCCATCACTTTCCAGTCCAAAAAACGGACATCGTCACCCTGTGAATACTGACGATACTCGGTAAACTCAGTAGAAAATCCAGTGCGCGGGCTACGATGCAGCCCACTCATAAACCCTTCAACAACAGCACGCGCCCGAAGCGAAAGGCTCTTGATCTCCATCAAGGCTCTCGGATCCAGAAAACGGTGTGTTGTATTTGGTCGACTCACGGAACAGGAATAGCTTCAACAAGTTTACGGATCACTTGATCAGTATCAACGCCCTCGGCTTCAGCCTTAAAATTAGTCAAAATACGATGACGCAACACCGGTACTGCGAGAGCTTTAATATCATCGGGGGTAACATGTGAACGCCCCTGCAATAATACACGAGCTTTAGCCCCAAGGGTTAGCGCCTGACCAGCTCGAAGCCCCGCACCCCAGTTGATCCATTCATTGACAAAGTCTGGCGTGCCAGGCTGACCAGGCCTAGAACTAGCCGCAAGCCTCACAGCATATCTTACTACAGAGTCAGCTACTGGCACTTTACGAACAACATTTTGTATTCTCAATACATCCTCAGCATTGAAGATAGGACTGGTCTGACTGTCAGTACGACTGGTTGTCTCACTCACAACCTTAACCTCATCCTCTTCTGGGAGATAATCAACAAATACGTTGAGTAAAAAACGGTCTAACTGTGCTTCAGGTAACGGATAAGTACCCTCCATCTCGATTGGGTTCTGCGTTGCCAAAACGAAGAACGGTTTAGGCAATTCACGACTGACTCCCCCAACCGAAACCTGTTTCTCTTGCATAGCCTCAAGTAACGCAGCCTGGGTTTTCGGTGGAGTTCGGTTAATTTCATCTGCTAAAAGCACATTTGTAAACACCGGACCCTTAACGAAACGCAACTCACGTCCATGTTCGCCATCGGTAAGAATTTCTGTCCCGGTAATATCTGCTGGCATAAGGTCAGGGGTAAACTGAATGCGATGAAAATCTAGATCGAAAATCCCGGAAATAGCACGGACCATAAGAGTCTTAGCAAGGCCAGGAACACCGGTAATCAAGCAGTTGCCGCCAGCAAACAAAGTGATTAGTATCTCCTCAACCGCCGACTTCTGGCCAATAATTACTCGGCCTAGTTCTTTTTCAATTTTTTCACGGCCGGCAGCTATTTGTTCGACAGCCTGCTGGTCTTGTTCGTGCGTATTATCTATTGTTTCTGTGTCCATTGTTAGTGTGTCATTGAATAAAATATTATATTAATCCCCATAGGATAAGCTTTAGGTTCAGAAAATTCTTTAAAGTACCACTCGCCAGCTCGGCTCTCCTCTTCCCAGCCATCTCCAAGATCAGTATTATGGCAAATAACAACCATCAATCTACCGTGATCATCGTAAACACCCCTATAATGAGGCGTCTCTGCATCCCAACGCTCCCATGTAATACCACGGGAAGCTCCCTGCATAGCAGTTCTTGGATTAGGCACCTGCGGTTTTTGCTTTAAAGGAAATACGCATTGAAATAACTCATGTTCAATGGGCAAATCCACAATTTCCCGTGTTGGGAAAACCCGACGAAACTGTCGTTCAAAATTCTCCCATTCAGCTTCCCCCCAAAAGTCATCCACCATCAAAAAACCTCCATGCAACAGATACTTGCGCAAGGCTTTTACCTCAGAGTCACTAAAGTAGAGTTCCCCGGGCTCTATAATATAAATGAAAGGATAATCGAACAATTTGTCCTCATTAAGATTAAGTACTGTCCCCTCAGGATCTACCTTTAGCGAAGTTAGTTGCTGCAACCGAAACGACATATTCAGGTCACTCTCAGGGTAATCCACCGACCACTTACCTCGCCCTCGCCAACCGCCGCCCCAAGAATCATACTGAATACGAGCAAATGTGAACATATCGTTCGGCAATTCTTCATCTCGATCCCAATTTGGAACACCAGCCCTCGGATCTCTTTCACCGCGTGACCATTGATGCTGACTCCATCCAATGATTGTCGTCACTATAAGCACTCCTAAAATCAGAGCACGTGAGAATAATTGACACGTAAACTGGCGCTTGGTGTTCATTCAGCTTTGACCTTCTCATCTGGTTTAACTTTAGATTCATTCAAGCGAACGAGCAAATTTTGAGCAGCTCTAAAACGCGGGGCATCCTCAAGCGCCTGAAGAACATGACGCTTAGCTTCATCCGGAGAACTTTCGGCCAATGCGGAAGCTAAACGGAAATGCAAATCGACTGGATCAGCCGGGTTAAGCAGTAAAAGCCTCTTAAGTGGCTGAATGCTGGCAGTCTTATCGCCCGTCTCTTGGGATTTCAACGCCATAAAGCGATGGGAAACCGGCGATAAAGGGTTGGCAGAAAAGAAACGCTTTGCAGAAAGCTCAACCGAAGACCAATCCTTCCGATCAGCGTAAATCTTCATCAGCCTCTCATATAATTTAGTTGCCGAATCTTCGATGGCTGCCCACTTCTCCAACACAGAAAGCTCATCATCTGACTGACCAAGCTCACGATGGGCCATGCTTAACATGCCATATGGCGAATTACCGCCACGCTGGCGTGGATACAACTTAATCGATTTTTCCAATAACGGAATCGCCTCTAAATATTTCTTCTCTTCAATCAGATTTACACAAGTTGCGTTTAGTGCCCAAATATTATTGGGATTCGATTCCAACCAATCAACAATTGCGTTTTTATCAAGTGGATTAACCTCAAGTGGATTAGGCTTGGTCAGATCTGCTTCGGCAGCAAAAGCTTTTGCCTTTGCTGTTACATATTCAGTAAATGCTGACTGCAACTGATCAAGTTTAGAAACATGATTCTCGATAGCGATATTGATAAATATGCCGTTACCAAGATCTTGAAGAATCTTACTAATACATTCCTCCCCATAATTTTCCACCAGATACTCGACCACTAAAGATGATTGATAATAGGCAAACTGAATATGAGCAGCACTCTTTGGAACAAGGAATGCCATACTCAATCGCTCTATCGGTGTCAATTCACCTCCAAGAATAAAATTCTGATATTCCGGCGTCATTTGTTCTCCCCAAGAACTGTGCCTTAGCCTTTCCTCGTAAACTGAAATACCTTCACTAAACCAACGCGGCATACGATTTTTGGTTTTCTGAAGAGTGATAACGTGACAATACTCATGCCACAATAACGACTGCCAATTCTGCTGAAAAGCGAGGAGAGACTTGGGACTGTTTGCAGTAATAACTTTACCAAAGCAAACACCCATATAACCATCACCACCAGGGATACCAAAAGTTCGAACGGCAAAATCTTTCTTCTCAGGAAAAATCTCTACAATCACCGGATCTTCGATAATCGTATCATATTTCTTGGAAAATAAATCTCGGGCCTGAACCAACAACTCTAAAGCCTCATCACTATATAGTGCGGCCTCATCTCGCGTCATCCTTAAGATAAAGCCGTCACGGTTGATACTCACATAATCTTTCAACGAATCGTAAAGAGTCAATAGATTATATGTAGTCACATCGTATCCGTCTTGCTCATGTGCTTCCTCCGCCAATTTCCAACCTTCATCATCCTGCCCAAGCCTAAGAAGATCCTGCGCCAACTGAGTCTTGGCCAGAACGTAATCCTTATCAAAACCCAAGGCCAAACGCTGATGAAAAGCTCCTTCCTTAAAGAGGTATTTGGAAGAAAGCTTTTTACCTATTTCATGATCAACAAGCGGATTGGTCTTCCAAAACTTTAACCCATTCTCGCGCGCGACCTTAGCTTCCTCCGATTTGTTCTGAACAGTGTGGATAGCAGCCTGTAACGCCCAACTTTCAGGATGATGAGGATTTATTTTAAATATCGCCTTAAGTATTCCATTGGCAGCGTCATACTGCTCGGCATCTGCCTGATTATGAGCCTGCAATAATAACGAAGGGATGTGATCTGGATTAGAGAACATAGCCGTATGCAAAGGCTCCTCCATTTGCGATGGATCACTCTCTGAATATGCCTTGGCTAATCCATATAACAAATCTGCATCTTCCGGATAAATCCCAATAGCTCTTGTCAATGTCTGTCCGGCTAATTTGAAATCTCGCTTAGCTAGAGCCAATTCACCAACCGCAAGCAGTGCCTCACGGTTTTCAGGATCAGATTTCAGGACACGATCATATAAATTTTCTTTAATTTGCTTAGGATCAGCAGCAGCAGACTTTAAAAGCGCTCGTCCAATAAACACAATTGTACTCTCTTCACTAATCCCTCGCTGACCTTCTAGAAACTGCATTATAATTTGCAGCATCTGCTTTGACTTCTCAGATTCTCCATTAGCTTCAAATGAAAGGTGAAATAACCAGAGCGCCTCAGCATTATAGCGGTACCGATAATCCTGAAGCAAAGCCTCAGACAATTTCTTGGCTTCGAGGAGTTGGCCAGTGACGAGGTAAGAACGTAGTAGCAACAACCTCCAGCCGCTATCAAACTGCTTGTCTTCTATGGCTTTTTTACAAGACTCGACTGCCTTACTATACTCACCAATAGCGTAAAACTGGCGAGCTTCCTTTAATGTTACCGCGCCCATTTGAGCAATCTGTAACATCAACAAAGATAAAATCGCTGCAATCTTTAGATAAAATCGAGATTTTCCCACCCTTTTGTTCATACATCTATTGATCGATCAAAGTTACAAATATGGGGCAAAAAATTCATGTTTTAAACACAGACAGCGTCCGTTTGAATGTCTTTTTCTTCAAGACAATTCAATAACTCAGCCAAGGTATTATGAAGCTCACTAGAAAAGATCTTGATTACTCGGCATCCAAGTGCGGACATTAGGGGCATGGATCAACCGGATCAATTACGAGAACTTTTCAGAATGCAGAAAGCACTCAATGAACGTATTGGCGTACGCACGAATGAATTCAACGATGAACAGAAAACGGAGTGGGTACTCAATTACTGTCGCGCGATGTCACAAGAGTTAGCAGAACTTACCGATAGTGTGCCTTGGAAATGGTGGGCTAAGTACCAAAAACTCGATGAGCAAAATGCCAGAGTAGAGGTTGTAGACCTTTTCCACTTTCTCATCAGCCTGGCCCAAACTCTTGGCATGAGTGCCGATGATGTCTTTGAATCTTATCTGAAAAAAAATGAAGTAAATTTCCAGCGACAAGAAAGCGGCTATACAGAAAAAGATGAGGATGACTCACGCCATATTTAGACAAATAACATGAGAAGCCCAAGTGATGGCGTAACTAAAACACTAGTCTCTGAAGAAAAGCTTCAGGAGCGTGTTGCCGGGCTAGCTAACCAGATCAAGTCTGACTTCAAAAACAGTGATCTAATTGTTGTTGGGCTTCTCACTGGAACAATTATTTTTCTCGCAGACCTCATCAGAAAAATTGATCTTCCATTGCGATTGGACTTCATCGGTGTGTCTAGTTACAGAAATGGCACCGAGTCGTCAAAACTTGTATTCACCAAGGAACTGAAAATTGATGTTAAAGACCAAGACGTACTAATTGTCGACGACATCCTCGACACGGGCAAAACACTAAAATCGGTAATTGATAAACTTAAGACTATGCATCCGCGTAAAATAAGCACCTGTGTTTTACTATCAAAAAAAACTCGCCGCGAATACAATATTCTAGCTGATTATGTGGGCTTTGAAATCCCTAACGAATTCGTAGTAGGCTACGGTCTAGACTATGCCGAACAATACCGAAACCTACCATTCATCGGGGCTTTAAATAATTAGTTAATAATGCAGAAAAGAGATCTCAATACATATTCAAATCTGCTAACTACACCATTTGATCCATGAAAATCAAAGTTCGTTTCTGGTCTTATTTTGCCGATTTGACCGGCTGCAAACAAACCTACATTGAAGTCGATCAAGGAATAACTCTAGGTCAATTACACGAGCAAGTTTGCAAACAGTTTCCGGAACTTACAGCAGCCAAGAATAGCACGCTTAAGGTCGTGGATGTCGATTATCAAGATAGTAATTTCGTTTTATCAGACAGCAATGAAGTATCGTTCTTCCCACCAGTACAAGGCGGTTAGTGAAAACTGAATTAACAATATCCCCTCAACCAATAAACGAAATCGCCTTAAGTGAACACCAAGCGGTAAGTGAAAAGGCAGGAGCAGTAGTTACATTTTCTGGTATTGTTCGCGGCCAAGAAGGCGAATCCCAGATATCAGCAATCAACTATGAATCATTTGACGAAATGGCAGAACACCAATTCAAACTAATCTTCTCGGAGATTAGTGTACATTGGCCTATAGAATCTATTCGTTTGGTTCATCGAATCGGAACCGTCAAAGTTAACGAAGCGTCACTTTGGGTAGAAGTTATTGCCGCCCATCGTAAAGAAGCATTCGCCGCCTGCCAACACTTGATAAACGAAATGAAAAATCGCGTGCCGATATGGAAAAACCCAATCAAGCGGTGATATAAGTTTTCAGAATCAGAAATCGCTATTTTTTGTCAATCTCTTCCACTTGATCCTTAAGCCAATCAAGCGCCTGTGTTCGACTAGTAATCTCTCCTTCAAGTTGACGATCTCTTGCTTGTTTTAATAAACGCCCAAAATCGGAACCGGGCAGTTGACCAAGCGAGATCAAGTCATCTCCATTTATATACGATTCCTTTAATTCCGGCTTCATATCAAAAGCTTCAAGTTGGTTTTGGAGATAAATAAAATTATCCAATCTCCCAGAAGAACAAAGACAATCAATCCGATGCAATTCTAACTCGGTCATAAAATAAGGCCGTAGAAACAGCTTCCGAAGCGTGGCTATTCGCATATTTTTCGCATCCTTTAACTGCATATGATACCGCACACAAGTGGCCACTACATCGATAGAATTCTTCGGAAAACGTAATCTTCTCATAATTCGACGAGCAATATCCTCACCTTTTTTCTCGTGACTAAAAAAACGGATTTTCCCATTTCCATCTCGACTAAATGTCGCTGGTTTTCCTATGTCATGCATTAGCACAGACCAAATCAATTCTGTGCTAGCTGTAACAGTTAATTTACTAAGCATAAGCCTAACATGAGAAAAAACATCTCCTTCAGGGTGATACTCAGACGGCTGTTCACAACCAATCAACTCTTTTAACTCAGGAAGCACTTCAGTAAGTAATCCGCTTTCGTGCAACAAATCCAATCCTCGATCTGCATAGGGAGGCTGGAAAATTTTCAATAGCTCGTCACGAATACGCTCTGCACTAACATCCAAAATGAGCTCACAATTTTCCCGAATGGCCATTAATGTTTCAGACTCAATTTCAAATCCAAGTTGCGCAGCCAAACGCACAGCACGCAACATCCTTAATCGGTCCTCACAAAACCGCTCAACTGGATTTCCAATTGTCCGGATGCACTTCGATTTAATGTCGTTGTTCCCTCCCACCCAATCATGCAATGTCTCGGATATAGGATCGTAAAATAAGCCATTAATTGTAAAATCACGCCGTAATGCATCTTCACGTGCATCAGCAAAACGCACCTCATTGGGATGACGCCCATCAGCATAATCAGCCTCAGCTCTAAAGGTAGCTATCTGATATTCATGACCCAAATCTAAGACAATTATAACCCCAAACTGTTTTCCAACTGGAATGGTTTTACTAAACAATTGCTCGATATCCTCCGGCTTGGCATCAGTCGCAATATCATAATCCTTTGGCATCAGGCCAAGCTGCTCATCCCTTACTGAGCCTCCAACCAAAAACGCTTCAAAACCAGCATCAGTAAGACGCTTGACCAGACTCAACGCACCATTGCGAAGTGACATGAATTGAAGATTAGTAGAATCAGGCATAGACCAAGATTAATACTCTCAGGACACTTTTCACTGAAATCTTGACTGTAACAAGCCTCAGAAAACCAAAGAAATAAAAGTTAAAGTTCATTTTCTTAATACTTTCCCGCTGCACAGACCTCGTTTAATCTCTCCTCGGTGTCGTTAGACCACAACAAATTTGAGCTTAAATTACGAGGCATTCCCGTTTCGGAAGGCGTATCGAGAGGGCGTGTCGTAGTTTTAAACCGTGATCGGATCATTCCAGCTAAGACTAATTTTAAAACGCTCAACCAAGCGGATGAAGAAGCCCGATTCCAAGCTGCACTAGACAAAACACGTCAACAAATACTTGAAGTACAAAAACGACTTCATGATGAGATTGGAGCGAAACAATCTCTAATTTTTGATGCACATCTTCTAGTGCTAGAAGACCCTGTGGTTTTAGAAGAAGTAAAACGAAAAATTCGAAAGGAAAAAGTCTCATCCGAATACGCTTTGTATACAGCCTCAGAAAAATACGCCGAAGCGTTGAGCGCAGTTGAAGATTCATATTTAAGCGAGCGTGCTGCTGATATTCGAGATGTTATTCAAAGAGTCTTAGAAAATTTAACAGGACAATCCAAACAGGTCGGTCTCAGCGATCTCACTGAACCATGCATTGTAGTGGCAAATGACCTAACACCATCTGATACGGCAATGCTAGACCCTGAAAAAGTACTTGGGTTCATTACAGCAGCTGGCAGCAAAACTTCGCATACGGCAATCTTAGCACGATCACTTCAAATCCCAGCAGTACTTGGGCTCGGTAAAGAAATCGATGAATTAAAACCAGGACAATCCATCCTACTCGACGGATTCAATGGTTTTGTAGTTATTTCCCCTTCCGACCAGGTGCTCTTCGAGTATGGGCAACTGGTAAAACGCCAAAACTCAATCGAGACGGGTCTTGATGAAATTCGGACAGAGGCTGCAAAAACTCTGGACGGCCATTCGATAATTCTCTCAGCTAACATCGAAAGGGCTTCGGATGTTCAAGCTGTTTTAAAAAGCGGTGCAACCGGTGTCGGGCTTTTTCGGACAGAATTTCTTTTTATTAATCGTAAAGATTTACCAAATGAAGAGGAACAGTTTCAGGCTTATAAAAAAGTGTCTGAGTCACTCACTCCTGAACCGGTGATTATTCGCACGCTTGACCTTGGCGGGGATAAACTCCTATCTCATGTCAACGTAGCGGCAGAAATGAATCCGTTCCTTGGATGGCGAGCTATCCGGTTGTGCCTTCAAGAAAAGGACCTTTTCCGTACTCAACTAAGAGCTATCCTAAGAGCCAGTGCATTTGGAGATCTCAAAATCATGTATCCCATGGTGTCAGGAATAGACGAATTAGATGAAGCCAATAAGATTCTAGAAGAATGCCGGAAAGAATTAAGGGAGAAAGGAGAGGAATTTTCGGAAGATATTGAGATTGGAGTAATGATAGAAACTCCATCTGCTGCAATGATTTCCGATAAACTAGCGAAGCGAGTACAATTTTTTAGTATCGGCACTAATGACCTGATCCAATATGCGCTAGCAGTCGATAGACTAAATGAAAAAATTGCCCATCTTTATGAGCCAACTCACCCGGGTATTTTACGACTCATTAAAACCACAGTAGATGCCGGCAAAGCGAATGGAATCTGGACAGGTGTTTGTGGGGAGATGGCAAGCGACTTATCAATGGTGCCTCTTCTAATTGGACTAGGAGTAGAAGAATTGAGCGTGGCCTCATCAATGGTTCCCAGAGTGAAAATGTTGATTCGCAACATTAATATATCGAAGGCTAAAGAACTGGCAAACTTTGCTATTAATAGTGATTCCCCAAAGGAAATACAAAGACGCGCTGAGGAATTGTCAAAGGAAGCGGTTCCAAGTTTCTTCGAAACGAAAACCAAAAGCGCCTAATTATTAAGGCTGCCATGACTTAAACTCCGGAAGCAGTCGGATCTCTGCAAATCGTGGATCTTCCTGCGCCCGTTCGTATAAATTATCTGCAGCGGCGTTATTAGAACGGCGGCGTTTATCAAGTGTCAGCGCCTTCGCCAAAGTGATCCAAGACTCCTTAATCCTAGATCCATTAGAAGCCTGTACTCCAGCTAAATCATACCAGCTTTCTGGACTCTCCGGCATCTTTTGGGTAAGCCTGACTAGCGCTACCTCAAGACTTTTTGAATCACCAAGTTGATTAAAAAACTCCGCCGCCATCAAAAGGTTAGTCATGTTAACCTCAGGTCGCCCTATTATCTTAAGAAGCACATTTACTCCTTTTTGGTTCTGGCCAAGTTGAACCTGAGCAGTGGCAAGCCGAAGTGCTTGATCAAATTTACTTGGATCCTTCTCGACGTCCGCCTCAAGTTTTCGGAGCGCAACAACTGCAAGACCATTCTGCTCATTAGCTTTAACTGATTGGCCAAGTGCATTGTATATAGAAGCAACTGTAAATCGTATTCCAATCTCAAGACCAGGTTGCTGCACGAGAGAATCGACTAACTTCATTGCCTGTGCATTTTGCTTTAGTCGGATATAAATCGACGCTAATTCAAGTGTCACCTTGGGGTCATTGGGGTCAACCTGATGCCGTTGTTTTAAAACAACTAGTTGCTGTTGAATTTTTTGGATTTCCTGATCACTAAAGTTAAGTCCGTTGCGTTGAGGCGTGGCTGATGGTGTTAATGAAGCAGATTGACCCTTATTCATGACCTCCTGCAAATTCTGACTCATAACTTCAAGCAAATTAAGTAATGCAGGACTATCCGATATAATTTGTTTTAAAATTGGATCATTAACATCAAACAACTTTGTAGTACTCATGTACTGCAACAAACCACCAAGCAACCTATTTAATATTGGGCTGCCAGGGTCAAATTGTTCGTAGGTATATATCAAGTGAAACAATTCATCTCGACGCAATGCAGCTGTAGTCTTATCTCCCTGCTCAAATTTTTCATAACCTAACTGTAAAATTAACTGCGCAAGGTGTGAGACCACCTCGGGGCTATACGGACAAAAAGCCCATGCCTGCTTGAGAGCGAATATATATTCCTTGGTCATTCGCTTCTCCTTCAGCATCAATTCATTTTTCTTAGCGGGATCCTTTTCCTTGGTAATCGCAAGCTTATAGTTACTAATGCGCCAACGATACATGTCGGCTATGGAGGTCCTTAATTTGCTAAATGACTTTTGCGCAGCCTCATCACGCACAAAAGCGGGAGATCCATTATAGCTATCCAAATCCCAACGCTTATAAGTCTTGACCGACCACTGTCCAATCTCTGCTATACCCGTCTCATCAGTAATCCAATCCCCTGTTAAACGCGACTGATACTGCGCCCAAAATAGCCGATCCTTGCGCATCATCTCGTCAGTTATTTCAGGAACCTCTTCCCGATTAAGTTTGAGAATCACTCCAAAAGGAGTTAAGTGCGGATACATCCACTCTAACGGATAACTGACTTCAATAAAAAAGTCTCGGTCAGGATTTTTATCGAACAATATCTTGGCCAATTTGGCATTGATCTCCATCACAGAAACTTGACCAGCCACCTGAAT
>Ga0115011_10002498_pt1 | contig 12751 bp, 17 predicted proteins | sample TroAtlMetagenome_2_FD_88705 | JGI IMG/M metagenome (GOLD analysis project Ga0115011, IMG submission 88705) | Marine eukaryotic phytoplankton communities from Atlantic Ocean - Tropical Atlantic ANT8 Metagenome | ecosystem: Environmental > Aquatic > Marine > Oceanic | place: Tropical Atlantic... | reverse complement strand
ACTGGACTCCAAATGGACATAAATTGTTCGATGATAAACCAGTAGAACCGCCCAAATTTACACCAAAATTTAGTTTATTTGATAAACTCGTGGACGCGGTGGACACACTTCCATATGACCACGAAGTAGTTCAATATGTGAAAAGTAGAAATATCCCAAATGATAAATGGGATCGACTTTATTATATTGACAACATAAAAAATATAGTACAACTCAACGACAAATACATAAAATCGATTGTAACGGAAGAACCCAGATTGGTCATCCCCTTCTTTGACCATGATGGGCAGTTAATGTCGGTGTCGCTGAGGGCTATGAGAGGGGAAACGCTTAGGTATATTCTAGTTAAAGTTAAAGAGGATGCACCTACAGTATTCGGTTTAGATAAAGTTGATAAGTCTAAACCCATATCGGTTGTTGAAGGCCCGATAGACAGTTTGTTTCTTGAAAACAGTATTGCTTGTTCTGGAACATCCTTCAACAAAATTGAACAGTTGAACCTAGACCGTGATAAGATTACAGTTGTATTCGACAATCAACCTAGAAACAAAGATGTTGTTAAACTGGTTGAAAAATATGTTGACTTGGATTATAATGTTGTCATATGGCCAGAAACGATTGTTCAAAAAGATATAAATGATATGGTGAACGATGGTATAGATGTACGCGATGTTATTAGTAGTAATACACATAGTGGATTGACTGCCAAGTTTTTGTTAAACCAATGGAAAAAATGTTAGGAGCAAAATATGAGTGAACAAGAATATATTTACCTAGCTGTTTTTGGTGTAATTGTCGCGGTTGCGTTGATTATTGGATATCTGAAACCTTCAGAACCAGTTGAATCAAAGCCTGCTACTAAACCTTCTAAGAAGGTTGCTGCCATCACAAAAGATGGTAAGTATGTAGAAGGTGTGACTACCGACATGTTTAAAATCGAGGAATTGCAGAAATTAACTAAAGCAAAAATCGATGAATTTGGTGAAGCTAAAGGTATTAAGCTTGACCGAAGGAAAACCAAAAAAGCGATGATTGAGGATTTATTATCCGCAATCGAAGGTAATAATCATAAACTAGGAAAATAATTATGGAACCACAAGTGAGTCTGGTTGGTTTGACCCAGCCTTCAGCTTCAACTGGTTGTCATTCCGCAAATGAATTAATTGCATATGCGGCTAGGGTGAGTAACCCAGAGAATCAGGCGAATGCCAAAACTGCACCAAAGTTACTTGCTTATTTAATTAAGCATGAACATTGGTCTCCTTTTGAGATTGTTTCTATGACAATTGAAATAAAAACCACGCGAGATATTGGTAGACAAATACTAAGACATCGTAGTTTTTCTTTTCAAGAATTTAGTCAGAGATATGCTGTATCAGAAGAATGGATAACTCGTGAAGCGAGATTGCAAGATGAAAAGAATAGGCAAAATAGTATCGAAACAGACGATAAACTTCTTGCTGAAGATTGGAACATGCAACAAATGAAGGTTATTAATCAAGCTAAAGAGTCTTATGAGTGGGCCTTGAAACAAGGTATTGCCAAGGAACAAGCAAGAGCGGTGTTACCAGAAGGTAATACCATGAGTACGATTTACATGGCTGGTACACTACGCTCTTGGATTCATTATTGTCAACTGAGGCGAACCAACGGTACGCAAAAAGAACACTCAGAGATTGCTGAATTGTGTTGGAATATTATTGAAGGTCATTTCCCAGATGTAGCAAAGGCGGTAAAACAAAGTGATATCTAATCAGTTAGCGGTTGCCCTCGCAAAGGCAGAAGATGAGAATTCTGATATAGAGAAGGTAAAGGAAAGGATTCCTTATGCCTTCCCTTGGAATAGGAGATTAAAAGAAGCAACTAGAGTAGAATGGAGTTCTACAGATAGTGCTGATGCTTTCGAGTCTAATCTAAAGAACCAGAAAGAGAAACTTATAAAGTATGGTTGGTTAGACACAGAGATATTCTATGACTTGAATAGTTATGGGTATCGATGCGATGAGTTTCATGAAGACAGAGATTCTTATGTGGGTATAGGTGAGTGTTTTACATATGGGACAGGATTGCCTGCTGATATGTCATGGACATCCCTACTGGAGAAAAGTATACAGAAGAAGGTGTGGAACTTAGGACTATGTACTACAGGACTAGACACTAGTTTCAGAACTCTTTTGACTTGGTTGCCAGTAATAAAACCCAAGGCAGTTCTTATGTTAGAGAATAGTACTCTAGCAAGAGAGACTTGGTATATTGATGAGAACAACGAAGAGTGGAATACTTGCATTGGGTTCTGGTCAGATTTAGATTGGCAACAGGAATTATGCCAGAGTAAAACTGAGAGATATTTGAACAGACGCAAGAACTTAATGGCAATAAAAGAATTGTGTGACATGAATAAGGTTCAATTTAAACTCGTATCCGCATTAGAAAGAAACGAAATAGGATACAAGGATTGGGAAGAAAATAAAGATACAAAATATGCATTAGCAAGAGACCTAATGCACCCAGGCCTCTACTTTCATGAGGCTATGGTAGAGAGATGGAAAAAGGAACTAGAATGGCAGGAATAAAAATAGATTTAGAGAGAGACCAGTTATTTGATAAACTGGGACTACAAAGATTAAAAGAAAGTTACATGAAAGAGGAAGAAGAAAGTCCTCAAGAAAGGTTTGCTTTTGTAAGTGAGGCATTTGCATCAAATGATGAACATGCCCAGCGATTGTATGATTACGCGAGTAAACATTGGTTATCTTATTCTACACCGATATTATCTTTCGGTAGGTCGAATAAAGGATTGCCCATATCATGTTTCTTAAATTATATTAACGATACAGCGGAGGGATTAGTTGAAAATCTATCGGAAACAAATTGGCTTAGTATGCTTGGTGGGGGTGTTGGCATTGGGTTTGGTATCAGAGCTAGTGATGATAAGTCTACTGGTGTCTTGCCACATCTCAAAACCTACGACTCAAGTTCATTGGCCTATAGACAGGGTAAGACACGAAGGGGTAGTTATGCCGCTTACCTCGACATTAGTCACCCCGATATTACAATGTTTCTCGAAATGCGTAAACCAACAGGAGACCAAAACCTCAGATGTCTAAACCTACATCACGGTATTAATATTAGTGATAGGTTTATGGAGATGATTGAAAAATGCATGTCAGACCCAGATGCTGATGATAGGTGGAATTTAGCAGACCCACATACAGGAGAAGTACGCGAGACAGTATCGGCAAAAGCATTGTGGCAGAAGATACTTGAAATGCGTATGGAGACAGGTGAACCATATTTACATTTTGTTGACACTAGTAACAGACATATGCCAGATTGGTTAAAGGAAAAGGGATTAAAGATAAATCAGTCTAATCTTTGTTCAGAGATTATTCTACCTACGAATGAAAGTAGAACTGCTGTATGTTGTTTATCGTCTGTAAATCTAGAACACTATGATGCATGGTCAAAGAGTACTACATTCTTAAAAGATGTCGCAGAGATGTTAGATAATGTATTACAGTATTTTATTGATAACGCACCGCCTACAGTTTCTAGGGCAGTTTACTCTGCTAAACAAGAACGCAGTATAGGTATTGGTGCTTTAGGATTCCATGCTTACCTACAGAAGAACAGTATTCCGTTTGAGGGGTTCATGGCGAAATCCACTAATATAAGAATGTTTAAATTAATAAGAGGAAAACTTGATGAAGCAAATTTTGAACTGGGCAAAGAAAGAGGGGAAGCTATTGATGCGGAGGGGACAGGAAGAAGATTTAGTCATGTTATGGCTGTCGCTCCTAATGCTAGTTCTTCTATTATTATGGGAAACACCTCGCCGTCTATTGAACCTTATCGTGCAAACGCTTACAGGCAAGACACACTTTCTGGAGCGCATCTCAATAAGAACAAGCATCTGGATATTATCATTAAAGATAAATGCGAGAAGAATAAAAGGTTGGATTATGACAAAATTTGGTCATCGATAATTGCCAACGATGGGTCAGTACAACATGTAACATGTCTTGATGAGAAAGAGAAAGAAATTTACAAGACTGCTATGGAAATTGACCAGAGATGGGTAGTCGAACACGCATCTACTAGACAAGAGTGGATTGACCAAGGACAGTCAGTTAATCTATTCTTTAGACCAGATGTTAACATTAAATATTTACATGCAATACACTATCTAGCGTGGAAACAAGGTATGAAAACTTTGTATTACTGTAGGTCTGAGAAGTTAGGGAAAGCAGACAAGGTATCGAAACGCATTGAAAGAGAAGTAATCAAAGAAATTGATTTCAAGAGTATGATAGATGGTGAAGACTGTGTTGCTTGTGAGGGTTAAGTTAGAAAGAGACATACCACTAAATAAGAAGATTGCGGTTTTAGTTAGTGGTGGATGGGATAGTGCCGTTCTATGGTACATGGTCAAATCCATATGTATTGAACGCAATCAAGAATGTGAACCCTTTACCGTACCAAAGATAGATGGCGCGGAACATTATGCAAATAAGGTCTTAGAATGGTCTTCAAACCGTCTAGGACACGCCCTAACGAAGACAACCATCGTAGGGGATATATCATCTGATAATCCATCTGATTATGTTACTAGTGGTGGTTATGAGATATGGAATAAGGGATTGGCAGAACATTTGTTTAGTGCGGTGAATAAGTATCCGCCTAATCAAAGGTCTTTCATGCCAGAGGGGTATCCTCTACCCAATGACCGATTTGTTAAGACAGAAGAACATAAACATTTAAGTCAACCTTTTGCTGAATTGACAAAAGATGCGATAGTGCAGTTGGGATTTGACTTAGGTATAGCGAATGAGATTGCGCCTATTACTCATAGTTGTACCGAATTAGACAGGGGCAGATGTAATAATTGCTGGTGGTGTAAAGAAAGAGAATGGGCATTTAAAGAAATAAGACAGGAAGATATTGGAGAGAACTAATGAGCCCAAAACAAGATTTAACAAGTAAAAGAGAATATTTTAAACCATTTAACTACCCTTGGGCATACGAGGCGTGGTTGAAACATGAGCAATCTCATTGGTTGCATACTGAAGTACCGATGGCAGAAGATGTAAAAGATTGGAAAGAACGATTATCACAAGAAGAGAAAGCATTTCTTACTAATATATTTCGATTCTTCACACAGGGTGACATAGATGTGGCAGATGGATATGTGACTAACTATCTGCCATATTTTCCGCAACCAGAAATACGAATGATGTTATCTGGATTTGCCGCTAGAGAAGCATTGCATGTTGCCGCTTACTCACATCTAATTGAAACTCTTGGAATGCCAGAATCTACATATAGTGAATTCTTGGACTATGAAGCGATGGCAGACAAACATGAGTACTTCATGGATTTATCGAAGGCAAATGGAACTAAAGAAAGTGTTGCGACTAACATCGCCGCCTTTAGTGCATTTACTGAGGGTATGCAGTTGTTTAGTTCTTTCATTATGTTATTGAACTTTCCGCGTCATGGTAAGATGAAAGGTATGGGTCAGATTATTACATGGTCTATTGTGGATGAAACTATGCACGCTGAGTCTATGATTAAGTTGTTTAGGACATACATAGAAGAAAATAGAACACTATGGAAAGATAGTCTCAAAAGAGAAATATACACTATCGCTGAGAACATGGTAGAACTAGAAGAGAAATTTATTGACCTTGCATTTGCTATGGGCCCAATGGAGAATTTAAAACCAGAAGATGTTAAAACATATATTCGATACATTGCTGACAGGAGATTGATTAGTTTGGGTATGAGAGGAATATTTAAAGTAAAACGCAATCCGCTACTATGGGTAGAGGAAATGATTAACGCACCTACACACACAAATTTCTTTGAAAATAGAGCAACCGATTATGCGAGGGGGGCGCTTCAAGGGAAGTGGGATGATGTTTGGGGGACAGCTGCAGTATAATGTCGAAACCTTCAAAATTAGTAGAGTGCATCTCGTGTGACGCTGTTTACAGGGTAAAGTATGATATGGCAGACTCGCATTACCGTATTACATACTGTACATTTTGTGGTAGTGACCTAGAACTTGAAGAAGAACTAGAGCAGGAGGATTGGGATAAAGAAGAGATTATTGAGGATTGGTAATGGATAAATTTGATAGAGCGCATATGCAAACAGCAAAAGTATATGCAAGATTGTCACCAGCAAAAAGATTAAAGGTTGGTGCAATTCTGGTGAAAGAAAGTAGAATAATATCTATAGGATATAATGGTACGCCGTCTGGGTGGGATAACAATTGTGAATATCCAAGTAAACGAGGTGCATTGACAGGCAATGTCATAGAGTTAAAAACTAAACCAGAAGTACTACACGCAGAGACAAACGCAATTGCTAAAGTAGCAAAGTCTTCAGAAAGTTCTGAGGGTGCTGTATTATATACCACACACGCACCATGTCTAGAATGTTCTAAATTAATATACCAATCTGGTATTATATCAGTTTTTTACGAGAGCGATTATAGAACACAAGATGGAATAAAATTCCTACAGAAATCTGGAGTCATTGTTAGGAAGATGTGATGTGGAAGTATGAGGACATTACACATGTAAATTTAGAGGTGTCGAGTGTATGTAACGCCGCTTGTCCGTGGTGTCCAAGATATATTGACATGTCAACCAATGTTAACCCAGAAATTGATGTTGGATATATCTCATTAGAGAAGTTCAAAAAATACTTTTCAGAAGACTTTATAAAACAAGTAAGGTTTTGGACTTATAGTGGTGACTACGGTGACGCCTGTACCAATCCACAGTTGATTGAGATACTAGAACACACAATAAATATCAACCCAGATACGCGGATACAAATAAACACAAACGGTGGCATGAAGAACGATAAGTTCTGGACTCAACTTGGCAACCTCTTTGTTGGACATGATATGTGGGTGGTTTTTTCAATTGACGGTCTGGAAGATACCAATCACATTTACAGGAGAAATGTGAAGTGGGATAAACTCATGAAAAATGTGAGTGCATATATGTCTACTGGTGCCAAATCTCATTGGGACTTTTTAACTTTCAAACACAATGAACATCAAGTCGAAGAGGTCAAGAGTTTTGCTGACACTTTGGGATTTGACAGAGTAAATATAAAACTACCAGAAGGATTTGAAGGTAGTAATATGTTGGTCAAAGATGCGGATTATAATGTTATATATGAAATAGAACCGATTAATCAAGAACAGATTAAGAATCCACTACCTAAGGCGAACCGCATCATCTATACTGAGATACAAGAACAGGTAGAGACATGGCATAAAGATACGGTTGGTGAAATAAAATGTTTTTCTTTGCGAGATGGTATGGAAATCAGAGTGACTCATAAGGGAGAAGTGATGCCTTGTTGTATGTTTGGACATATGCGACACTATCCAAGACACAACAGTCAATATCACAAGGCACAGGTCAATCATATTCTTAAAGATAAAAAGATAGATTTAAATGAGTGGTCTTTGAAAGAAATACTAGATAGTGACCCATTCAGATGGGTATACGAAAATTGGGAAGATAAAAAATGTTTGACTTGTGTGGGTAGTTGTAACTTGAGTGAAACACAGAAACCAATCATGCAACAAATATTTAACGGTGAGGGATTATATGGAATTGCCTAAAGCATTGTTAGTTGGGTGTGGACATGGGGTAGGTTTGAAACTATCAAAACACCTATCAAAAAACTATGAGATTACTCAGATTAGTGGCAGTTGGGATACTAGAGGTATGGATTCGATTGAAACTGTGGAGGATGATTTTGATTTGATTGTATTCAATCAAAATGGTGGGGCTCTACCTAATAATCTTGAGGATGGGATTATAGACATAAACCAATGGAATCAAACTCTATTCACCAATCACCAGTTGCCATACTATATCATGCAGAAACAATCCAAATCCCCAAAAGTTATCATGGTTGTGACAGGATTCATCCGCGTGAATAAAGATTACCCAGAACAGTTGAGGGATTATGCTGACCAGTTTAGACTATACATTGGGTTGAAACTTATGAATGTGGAACTTATGAAAATGTTTTCTCTACACAAAGATGGCATTTATTGTTGTCTCGCACCAAGTTTTTATAAAAAGACCGTTGATGACATGGCGTCTGATATGTATAATACTATCATGACAATTGACGAGTCATATAATAGAAAAGTATTTGATGAAACTGGAACTATACAAGAAATGGAGATGCATTGATGGAAATTGATGGAAGTATGTATGCTCTAAGAAACACATCACCCAAATGGTTGCCCACAGACTCCTTTGAGAATTATCAGAAGAATGTCTTAGAACATCCCACAGTCATGAAACAATGGGAAGGTGTTGATATAACATATGATATGAATGAATATGGGTTTAGGTCGCCTCCTTTTTCTGAGTCCAATAATATAGTTGTTCTTGGTTGCAGTCATACTGTTGGCGTTGGACTTCCTCTTAAAAAAACTTGGGCATATTTGGTATCAGAAGCATTGGGAATGAATCTGTGTAATCTTGCCGTTATTGGAGGGTCAAATGATACATGTTATCGACTTGGGTCTTATTGGATACCAATACTAAAACCAAAAATTGTTATACACAAAGTTGTATCAGAATATAGGTTTGAAATGAAAGTCACGCCATTGGAGCCTGACTTTCAATACTGGCATAGTTTTTTGCCGGCACATGATAATACAAAAACAGAACATATTAATTTCGGTGACTTTTATTCTCAATGGGTATCCAGCGAAGACAACCTAAATATCAATAGACAAAAAAACATAGACGCTATAGAAATGGTATCTTCTAGAGTTGGTTCTAAATTTTATGATATTCCAGACGGCGCTCCTTCAAAGTTTGGCGAACAGGGAATGGAAAACTTAGCCAGAGACTTGATGCATACAGGCGCAGAACAAAACAAATATATTTCAGAAAAAATACTAGAGGTAATAGAGCATGGAAAAAAATGACATACGCGGATGGATGATGGATGGTGACTATGATGCCATCGAGAAGATTTGTTCAGAGTTCCTTAACAGAGATTATGTTGAGGTGTTTGAGGTAGGAACCCTATATGGTAAAAGTGCCATTGCTTTTGATGACGCATTGAGGACTGTACCCCATCACATACTAACAATGGATGTGTGTGAGGGTTGGACAGGGCCTTCAGATGAAATAGTCGAGATGTTGGGACTAGATGACAATTTCAAGGCAATGCGTGATGCGAATAGAAGTACAGCAGAAGAACAGTTTGATGAGATACATAGAAATATTCTGGGTAGGGACATAACCTTTATTGATGATAAATGGGAATTTGGTTATGATTATCCAGTAGTCAGTCCCGATATAATGTTTTATGATGGTTCACATAGTTATGAGGAAACCAGAGATATTCTTCAGTACTGGAGTGAGGTTGCTGTTGATGGTAATGTATTGGTTGTTGATGATTACAACCATACGCAATGGGAAGGACTCAAAAAAGCAGTAGATGAGTTTATAGATAAAACAGGGTGGGAGATAACTTCATACCCAGAGTCAAAAATGATATCGATAAGGATTAAAAATGATAGTTGATTTCTATGGTTACGAATTAGAATGTGATGAGACTGTATTCAGACCGACTACAGTTAGCGAACTGACTGCCCCAAGAGTACCAGTAGAGGGCAAAAAGGTGTTAGACCTTGGATGTGGTGTTGGCCCACTATCAATATACTTTGCAAAGAATGGTGCTAAGTCTGTAACTGCCACCGATGTGTACGATAAACATATAGAATACACAAAGATAAACGCAGAGAAGAACGATGTAGATATAGAAGTATTTGAGAGTGATATCTTTGAAAATGTTACAGGTAAATATGATGTCATTTGTTGCGATGTGTCTGGAGTAGACAGGAGAGTCGCGGAGATGACAGGTTGGTTTCCAGAAGGAGTGCCAACAGCAGATACTACAGGGTCAGATTTAATCTGTGAAGCAGTCAAGAATTCACCAGAGTATTTAAACAAGGGTGGAGAGTTGTACATATGCACAACATCATGGTCAGACCTACAGAAGATACAATTGATGATGATTTTTACAGGACTCATGACACAGGGGGAAATTATATTCTCACAGGAGATTCCCTTTTCAAGACGATTGATGGCAAACTTAGATAACCTAGACCCCAAAAGAGGGGCAGTTCCTACTACGGAACAATATTTTTACACGAAACAAGGAGATAGTTACATCAAGAATGGTGATGACTATAAGTGGAAGTTTAATTTATGGCGGATGGCAAGACTCTGAAGAAACTAGTTACAATATGGTTGATATTTTTGGGGATAGTCATGTTGCCTATTCTACCATTTATACCATATTCTAATTGTTGGTATTACTCATTTAAGAGGTACATATTAGAAGGATTTAAAGGTAAGATTATTCCAGTTGCCAGTAGGCGGTGGAGAGGATACCATTGTGTTTACCAAGATGCTGGAGGGCAATTGTGGGAATACACAATGAAGAAAATGCCAAGACGAATGCCTTGGTGGAGAATGTTTATCTACAAAGGAGTAGAAAGGAGATATCGTGGGAAGATTTAGTAAATGGTTATATGACAAGATGGAACCCTACAGAGAATGGCAAGATACTCTGCCTTTCTGGAAACGATTACTAGTTGAGATTATAGGAATCATAATAATAACATCACCATTCGTTTTTATTATATGGTGGTTAACAGGAGAGGTCTGGATATTCCTACCTAGTGCTTAATGAATTTTACACATAGTCTAGGTTTATTAAACTATGGGCATTTCAACTTACCGAAAGACACTCGGAGTTTTGTAAATCTACCTCCACCAGAAAAGGAGTTCCGCGAATGGTTGAATGTATCAGATGGTTCAATGTTGATATTTTATTTGAATGAAAGAGTTGAAGACAGTCTTGAACTTTCTCGTTACAAACAAACAATATATGATATGATGGTAGAGTATGGGTTTCGACCAGAGGAGAAATTACTTTTTCTTACAAATATGACTGCCTCACCAAAGATGGGATTTGATAGGATAGAGTGGTTTGAGTACCAAACATTTTTAAGGCACTTATATGATGGTCATGCACATGCGAACTCTTGGAATAGTGACGCGAGTAAGGCATTGTTTAAGCCAGGCAAATTGTACAGACCGCATAGGACTGTAATGTTGGATGTTTTAATAAAGAGTGGTTTATTGGAAAAATTTGATTACGGATTTAGATTACCAGAAAAGAATACACCATACTGGCATGACATTGACCAAGCATGTCATGAACTAATAGGGAGTGGGTGTGAAACTCTTAGAGAGTATGAAAGAGATATTGATATCGATGGCAGGGTTGCTTTCAATGAAGGAAATTATCACTATACTGGATTCCCATATGATTTTAAAACTTATGAAAATACCCTCTTTAGTTTGATATCGGAAACGGAATTTAAAGGTTCACATTATCTCAATGAAGACTACATTCCATGGCTGACAGAAAAAACATTTATGCCTATAATCAACAAACATCCATTTATATTGATAGGACAATGGGAAGCTTATCCCCATCTAAGGAATATGGGTTATGAAACATTTTTAGAGTTCATACCATCTATACCAAACATGAATTTCGGGTCACTTAGAGATAACCTCGCGGAAGCAATATTGGAATTTTTTAATAACTGTAGAAAATATAAAAATGGAATTAGAGAAATGGTTGAACACAATTACAATTTGTTTCAGTCAAGAAACCAGACACTTCATGAAAGACTTCTGGAACATAGTGTGGATACGATGAGTTTGCCTGAGGCGTTGATTAGAAAGTATTCATACCGCAATTACGGAGAAGCATAATATGAATTACGAAGACTTTTTAACAAATGAAGTTTTTCCTTTAGTCAAGGGCAAAAGTGTCTTGGAACTTGGTGCATTGAATTTTAGGATTACCGACTGCATTAAAAATGCTGGTGCGAGTCATGTGGAAACAGTAGACCCATTTGGCAAAACCACTTTCAGAGGTACTGCTAACGACTACTACAACACAACAGTAGATAAATTTGATGTAGTAACATGTATGGGATTATTGTATCACTTGCATAGTCCTTTTCATTTACTGGAATTAATTATCAATAAGTCGGAACCAGATACATTAATAGTTGAGACAGGGCCTACTGTCTTAATAGGCGGAAATGGTATTGGTGAAGAACTATTTAATACAACTGGTAATGCATGGCCAGATAAAGGTATCAAGCATCCTCTAAAGATACACTTGGCCGCTGGTAAAGACGATTTCGTAAGAGCTATAGAAACAACGCCCATGAAGTTAGATAAATACTGGGACTATAAAGATGTACTTGGTAACGAAGACTTTACATTTTATCTTGGAAGAGATGAGAATAAGGTGCCAGGCAAAAATGGGAAAATGTGGTTAGGAGTATTTAATCGTGAAGAATAAAAAGAAAGTAATAAATTACAACAGAAAGAAACCAACAATCAAGGATGTACCCAAGGAAGAGGCATGGGACAGATTATGGGGTTCTGAAAAGACCATAAATAGTAATTCCACAAGTGAGGAATTACCAGATGGTTATGAATGGAACGAAAAGAAAACGAAAATCATCCAGAAAGAAAGTACCGAAGACTCATAGAGTTTATTGTACATACTTTCCAGATGGGAGATATTATATAGGTTACTCATGCAAGCCTGAGAAGTTGTATGAAAAATATTATGGTAGTTCTAAGATAGT
>Ga0115011_10002496_pt1 | contig 12755 bp, 8 predicted proteins | sample TroAtlMetagenome_2_FD_88705 | JGI IMG/M metagenome (GOLD analysis project Ga0115011, IMG submission 88705) | Marine eukaryotic phytoplankton communities from Atlantic Ocean - Tropical Atlantic ANT8 Metagenome | ecosystem: Environmental > Aquatic > Marine > Oceanic | place: Tropical Atlantic... | reverse complement strand
CTTAAGTGCTCCATCTTCAAAATATTCATGCAACTTCCATTCTCCTAAACGAATGACACTACATGGACGAGTACGAAACAATGGATCTCTTTGCTCTTCATAAACATCGTAGCTCTGTAAATAGCATGGGAAATGCCAGAACAGCGGACGAGGGCCAACCGTTTGGACTTGCCCAAGTAAAAAAGGCATTAGGCTGACACCATCAAGCAGCTGATCAGGACGATTTGCACCAGATAAATCAAGTAAAGTAGGAAAAAGATCAACTCCGATTATAGGCTCACCCGTCTTTTGACCTCCTTTAATCTTATTTGGCCAATTCACAAAAAATGGAACGCGAATTCCTCCCTCAAAATAATTCCCTTTATATCCATAAAGTGGGGCCATATCAGTAGCCGGGCCATATCCACCATTATCCGAGAAAAATAAAATTACAGTATTATTACGCTGTCCACTTTTATTTAGTTTGGCAACCAACCTACCAACCCCCTCATCAACAGACTGAATCATAGCAGCCATGACTGGATGACGATGGAGTTTACCCGGTTCTTTTTTTTGATACTTGGATATTATTTTATTTTTAGCCTGAAGTGGAGTATGCACGGCATAATGTGAAAGATAAGCACACCACGGCTTATTAGATTTTTCACCAATAAAATCCAGAGTTCTTTCCGTTAGCAAATCTGCTAGATAGACCCCATTCTTTCCTTTATGGCCTCGCATACCAGGAATCTTATTGTGCTCAACTACAACATCGAACCCTTGTGTCTTTGGCGACGGACCAAGATGCCATTTACCAAACATTCCTGTTCTATAGCCGGACTGCTTCAAGCATTCCCCCCAAGTAATAATATTTAGTTCAAGTTTATTAGTTCCAGCAACATGCTCTAATCTACGATGCTTTTCATTTCCCCTTGGCCGAGTACCAACATTATAAATTTGATGGCGCGGCGTGTATTGGCCGGAAAGCAGACACGCCCTTGCCGGGGCACAATTGGCCGAGGTCGAATAGGCATCGGTGAAGATCATCCCGTTCTTAGCCAAGCGGTCGATGTTCGGAGTTTCATAAAAGTCCGAACCCATGTAGCCGGTATCTTTCCAGCCAAAATCATCAAGATAAATGAAAAGAATGTTCGGACGCTGATCCGCCTGTACCATTAAGCTAAGCGCGAAAACAAAGCACCAAATCATGCGCTTTGTCATGGCTGTTCCTCCTTCAATCTCGGCATCTTGGCATCCACCTCTTTTCGCCAGGCATGCAACTTGGCCAAGAGCTTGACTGCACGTTTCTGCTCAATGGTTGCTAAATCGTTTTGTTCGCCCAAGTCCTTCTTAAGGTTGAACAATTGCACGGTGCCGTTTTCAAAATACTCAAGTAATTTGTAATCGCCTTCGCGGATCGCACCAGCTGGACTCTGCATTCCATGATTACTGTAGTGCGGAAAGTGCCAATAGATCGCCCCTCTCTCAAAAGGCTCGCCGCGAAGAGCAGGCACAAAACTCTTCCCGTCCTTATGCTGGGTAGGGCTTGCCGGAAGGCCTACCATGTCGAGAATGCTAGGATAGAAATCCGTGCTAATGACCGGCTCGGTGCAAACCGCGCCGGATTTACCTTTGCCCGGCCATTTGACGATCATGGGCACTCTAACCCCGCCCTCATATAACCAGCCCTTGGCTCCCCGAAGGGGTAGATTGGAGGACGCATAGGCCAAATCAAGCTGACTGTTCTTTATCACTCGTTTTGGATTTCCGAAGTTGCCAGCTGACATCCCTCCGTTGTCAGAGGCGAAAATAATAATCGTATTTTCCGCCTGCCCAAGATCATCAAGTTTTCTCATCACTCGCCCAAGACTCTGGTCCACCGCCTCCACCATGGCTGCAAACTCAATATTATCCTGCCGCTGTTTGATCTTGATCGTGCGATGCGGCAGAACCTTGTGCCCCTGATGCGAGGGCTTATTTAAAAGCTCTGTCAGTTGTTTTCGCGATAATGAATTTTTATCATCCGGGTTGCCCTCGAGAATAAACTTCGGCCCTTGAATGGGTGGTAACTTGGACCGCTTGGCGCGATATTTTTCTACAAGATCCTCCCTTCCCTGAATCGGGTCGTGCACCGAAAAGTGGGAAAGATAAAGGAAGAACGGCTTCTCTCCAGCCTGCTCTATAAAATCGAGCGCCATGGAGTTCAATCGATCCGTCAGGTACTCGTCCTCTTTCCCCTCCATCTTAAGACCTTCCATCTTGTAAGGCGGATGATAGCCACCCCTTGGACAGCATCCGTTCCAACTTGGAATCTGGACATCGAATCCCTGACTCAACGGTCCCGCCTTATCGTTGCCTAGATGCCATTTACCAAAGATGCCGGTGCGATAGCCATTCGACTTGAGCGCTTCGGCCAAGGTCACCTCCTCCAACGGCAACGCCTGTAGTTTCTCGGCACTCAACAATCGCTGAAAAGCAAAATCACGACGCCCCGAGAGCCAATCGGTGAGATTCAGCCTACCCGGGTACTTGCCAGTCATGATGCTGGCTCGCGTAGGGGAACACACATGGCATGTCGCATAGGCGTTGGTGAATTTCACCCCCTGCTTAGCCAAGCGATCGATGTTAGGCGTGTCGTAAAAAGGACTTCCAAAGCAGCCGACATCGCGCCAGCCCATGTCATCCACCAAAAAGAATACCACGTTGGGCCGCTTGGCCGCATTGGCCGACAAAAAGGCAAGCACACAGCACAACAATATTAGGAAAAGTCGTTTCACGGTGAAGAGATTCTGCCCAATACACCGCAAAGTGGCAACGCTCGGCTCAGTTGAAGTTCAGTTTTGCGAATAGTTTAGGTATAAACAAAGGCAACTTTACTCGATCCAACGCTTCAAAACTACTTACGGGTTTTCGGGGCGGGATATTTATCGAGAATTGCTTTTAGTTTTTTTGCCACATCAGGCTTAGCCGCATAATGGTTTTGTGTTTCCCACGGATCGGCCTCGTAGTCATACAACTCATAATCTACCGGCAAGGTTGCATCGCTATGGTTTTTCCATTCGACGAAACGATACCGTTCGGTGCGTATCGCCCTACCCAGTTTCCTCCCACGAGGATAGGCATGAAACGCGTGGTCACGAACCCGGGCTAAAGGGTCTATCAAAACCGGCACCAAACTTACTCCGTCGATCGATTGCGGCACTTTCGGCTCTGGCAAGCCGGCCAACTCCGCTAAAGTCGGAAAAATATCAACCGTCTCAGCAAGTTGTTTTGTAGTAACTCCTTTCTTAGTAACCCCAGGAGCAATTATCATAATTGGAATACGGTTAGCTTGCTCAAAGTTCGTATGCTTTGTCCAAATACTCAAATCACCCAAATGCCAACCGTGATCGCCCCAAAGCACCACGATTGTGTTTTCCGCTAGTCCCAACCTTTCCAACGCGCGGGTAACTTTTCCAATCTGCGCATCCACATACGTTGTGCTCGCGTAGTAACCATGGATCAGTTTGCGAGCCAGATCGTCCTCAATCTTTCCACCCGGCGGCACCGGCTTGAAAGCTGAAATTTCCCCGCCGCTCTTAAGCGCCACTCTTGGCGCGTTCTTGGGAAACGATTTATTATCTGCAAGTGGCAGCTTGGCAGAGTCGTGCATGTCCCAATATCTTTTCGGAGCGGAGAACGGCAGATGCGGTCGCACAAAACCGGCGGCGATGAAAAACGGCGTGTCTTCCTTTGCTCGGCGTTCCTTCGCAGACTTCAATCGTTTGATTGTCTCGTTAGCAACACGACCATCGGCATAGCCCTCATCATTGACAACCGGGGCTTCAAAAGCAGCCCCTCTGGGAAGCGAACGTATTTGACCCAATTTTTGGTTTGTGAATAACGCCTCCTCTCGAGTGAGTTTCCCACCATCCGTGCTCTCTGGTACCAGATACTCGATTACCTTGTCGTGAAAATGCGGCACCTCGAATGCCTGAGGATCGCCAAGGTTCCCGTGCCCGATATGAAACACCTTGCCCAATGATTCAGCCCTATAGCCAAATTGGGAAAAATACTGCGACATGGTCACCGCGTTCGGCATCACTTGGCGCAGGTGACTACCCAACCCATAAAGCCCGGTCGAAGTCGAGTGTGCCCCCAGCATCAACGTAAACCTCGACGGCGCACAAACCGCCTGATTACAGTACGCTAGGTCGAAGCGCACACCGCGCTTGGACAAGGTGTCCATGTGCGGTGTGATCGCGTGTTTATCACCATAACAGCCCATTGCCGGCTTCAAGTCATCCACCAGCAGCAACAACACGTTAGGCTTTGACAATGCATGTAACTCGCCCGAGCTGAGAAAAAGTATCGTTGAAAAAATCAGAATTCGTTTCATCCGAAAGTTGGACGCTGGTAATCCGTTGAGACCACGCTGATGCGATGGTATACTTCGCCAACAGATAAAACGTCACGACTTGAGATAGACAATGGAAGTCACAGAAGCAATTCGAAATCGCAAATCCACAAGGGCTTTTCTACCGAAACCAGTGGATAAGGAAATAATAAAGGACATTCTTGAATGTGCCCGATGGGCTCCATCCGGCGTAAACTCACAGCCCTGGCAGGTTGCTGTTGTCTTTGAGGAAACCAAAAGCAAACTGGCAAATTCGCTAGCTAAATGTCGCGCTAATGGTGAATCTGCAAGGCAGGATTATGATTACTATCCCACCAAGATTGAAGAACCTTATATCTCTCGAAAAAAAGCATGTGGAAAGTCACTATATTCCGCTTTGAAAATACAAAAGGATGACATCAAGAAACGTCAGGAACAATGGATGAAGAACTATTATAGTTTTGATTCGCCAGTAGTTCTTTACTTTTTTATTGATGAAATATTGGAAACGGGATCATGGGTAGACTGCGGAATGTTTATCCAAAATGTAATGTTAGCCGCACGCGGATTTGGACTCGAAACCTGTGCTCAAGCCGCACTTGCCGAATACCCGGATGTTGTCCGTAATATTTTAAATATAAATGATTCAAAAAAACTAATCTGCGGCATGGCGATAGGTCACGCCGATTACAATGACGATTCCTATCAATATCGAACTGAACGTGAACCAGTAGAAAATTTCACCACTTGGTTTAATTAAAAAAACATAGCCCTTATACGAGAATTTGGGCAAGCGAACCTGTGCTGTCAGCAAAGCGATGGCGTTTCAAACCCATCACCTGTGCTTGAGTTAACCAAAGATTAGCCAAAGGCGTACCGGAAGGCATGTTGAGATGATATCCTCCGGCACGAATTTCACCACCACCTCGACCAGCCATGATGACCGGCAACTTGTTGTATTGATGTGAAGCCCCATCACCCAATCCAGAACCATAAGTGAAAATTATGTTATCAAGTAACGTCGATCCGTTGGACTCTTTAATGCCTGACATTTTCTCCACAAGATAAGCAAACTGCTCCATGTAAAATCGATCGACCTTAGCCAGATCATCTACAAACTTGGTTTGATTATGCGACATCTGATGATGACTTCGCGGTTTATCAAATACGCCCTCAAACATATAAGGCGTATTCCAGCGCTCGGGTCCAATCATCATAGTAGCCACTCGTGTTAGTCCAGTTTGCAATGCAACAATCATTAGGTCTCCCATTAACCGAATATATTCACCTCGAGGAAGGTAAGCATCTACTGGTTCCTTTATGGAGGACTTGGATAAACTACTTTTCATCCGAGCCATATTCTCCATTTGTTTTTCTATTGTTCGAATGGAATCAAAGTACTCATTAAATTTATCACGGTCCTCTGACCCTAATTCGCGCTGAAGTGTACGGGCATCCTCAAGCACTAGATCGGTAATATTTCGAAAACTATCCGTATCGCTAGTACCAAACAACCGACGATAAACTTTTTGTGGATCCCTCATAGAAGGCGCGACATGCCCAGTGCCATACCATGAAATATTGTCAAAGTGGATCGACTCTATGTTGTCCTTATGACTGTTACAGCTAAACTCCAATGTTCTGAACGGAGTTTCATTTCCAATATAATCGGCGATGACATGATCAAGTGTACGATTCAGGGGCCAAGCAGAAGATTTAATTTCATACGGAACGGCACTACTCAAAAAACAACTTGCACACTGCGCATGAACATCTGTCCCATTCTGGTAAACGCGATCCAAACCTGTAATGAGAGTAACATGCTTTTGAACCTTCTTCAGAGGCTCAAGCGTCGGGGTCCACTCTATTGATTGATAGCCACTATTATACAGATCTGGCTGATCACGTTTACCTCCTAGAAACCCCTGGAACTTAGGAACCTTTGTTTCCGATTCTCCAGGAAAAAAAGTTCTTCTTACAACCCCAATTGGAACATAGTAAACCGCTAATCGCTGAGGTGGCACAACAGTCTTAGTCCCAGATGCAATAGACTCTAACCAAGGCAATGAGAGTGCGGATCCAGCTGCGCCCTTCAAAAATGTTCGTCGGTTTAGTGCGGACATCTTAATTTGGTTCGTACAAAAACGGTTCGCTAAGAATTATACTTTTAAGCAGTGGTTGAAAGCGATAATCCTTTTTTTTGACTTCATCCGCAATTGCTTCCAATGCTGGATAATCTACTGCCGTCAATTTTCGTCCAAGTGCAAACGACAACAAATGCCCAGAGAATGCTTTCGTAAAACGGGGTTTTTCTTCTAAAATCGCATCTTTAAATTCTTCTATCGTAGAAAAATCATGCTTGCGAAACAAATTACCAGAAGAATCTATCTTTCGCCCGTTACGATATAAATCACGCCAAATGCCAACTGGCCCATAATTTTCAAGAGCAAAACCAAGCGGATCGATTTTCACGTGGCACCCTGAACAATCTGAACGATCTCGATGTACGGCTAATCTTTCTCGAATAGTCAGTAGATTATCATGCTCCGCGTTTACACTTTCAGTCAAAGGCGGCACATCTGCCGGAGGAGGGTCAGGCGGATTGTTGAATATTACAGTCAACATCCAAGCACCGCGCGTAATCGGCTGTGAACGGGTTGGATTTGAAGTCATGGTCATTACAGCTGCAGTAGTAATCACACCTCCTTCACGTCGGTTTTCAAGCGGCTCCCGTTTGTAAGCTAATCGGGTAGGCGGCAACGCTCCAGTTCGCTTGCCATATTTATACCAGTTGGAAAGTGGGTTGCTACGGTAACTGAAATCCGAATCAATCAACTCATGTACTGGCCGATTTTCAATAAGTACAGTTTCAAACAACAACAATGGCTCAAGCATCATATGCATACTCGTCCTATAAGCGTTTGCATAAAAAGTTGGAAATAAACTTCGGTCTGGTGTCGAAGTTATAATACGTTCCAACTGAAGCCATTGTGAAGGAAAACTGTCACAAAACCGCTTCAAACGTTTATCTCGCAACATTCGATCTACTTGGGCTCCCAAAACCGCTGGCTTATGAAGATCCTGATTCTCTGCAAGTTTCAATAGCTCATCATCAGGAATACTACCCCACAAAAAAAATGAAAGCCTTGATGCCAAATTAAAATCATCGAGAATCCCTTTTATAGGCCGATCATAAAGGTACAAAAACCGAGGTGAGCATAAGACAACTGAAGCAATGTCTTTCATGCTATCCGTAAAAGTATTTCCCTTTCCGATTTGCGACTGAACATTTTTGGCATACCGTGATACCAATGATTGAGATACAGGCTTACGGAAAGCTCGTCGCAGGAACTTTTCTAAACGCTCATGAATAATTCGGTTGATAGCTTCACCTTGTTGTTTTGGCTCCGCAAAAAAATCATTCCAAATACCGCAGTGCTTACCTGTGAAGTCTTCACTATTAACAATAGACTGGCTGAGCTTGTAAAACGCCTCCATCTGGACTGGTGACAACGAAAGATGGTCTCCTTGGTTATCAAATCCATACTCAGCTCTAAGATCCTGAGGAAACGGCCCAACCCCCGCTAAACGTGGTTCGATCATCTGTGATTTACCAAGCGGCCTACTCCCTACATGAACTGTATCCGGCATCTTACCAGAAACGGGATCGAAATAACCGTAACTACGCATCATTTTTTCCGGTAATGAAAAGACCTCCACTTTAAGCTCAAATAAATCCTTCACCGCGTTGTTATACTGGAATCGATTCATGCGTCGAATAGGCGTCTTTGGAAACACCCCACTCTTTGTTAGGGCAAGTTTCATCATGCCACGCAATTCATTCACGGCAACATTACGCTCATTCAACTTGAGTTCCGGTTGATCTTCTGGCGGCATATCACCATTATCTAGGACCTCAATAAGGGATTGAAGAAGATCAATATTTTCAGCAAGTTGTACGGTTGATTGCAACTTAAGCAGATCGACCTCACCCTTTATTTTCCCTCCTTTTCCATGGCATTTAATGCAGTGGTCTTCAAACAATTTTCGCACTGACTGTTCCTTTGAAATCACTTTCGTAATACTGAAAAAGACCAGTATTACCATCAGCGTTGACCTTAAAAAACACACGTTGATTCAACTTAAACAAGCGCAACTAAATACTAATGCGCACTTGACCAGCCGTTAACTTGGACTTGGATTGAACACTCTTAAGAATCTTGGTATCCGGAAAGTCTCGACCAATCTTCACAGTGTATCTCCCATTGGAATAAACCTTTGGCTGAAATCGACCGTTTTGGGAACGAATTGTATACAGAACCTCTCCATTCGCCTCATCAACAATCTGCATTACGTAATCTTTCCCATCCGAAAAAACATACTCTGGAAGATAACCAGCAACTTCTCTCCCGTCATTTGCTTCTTGATTCACAGTAATCGGCCAACCAGGAAATTGTTCATCATCACCATTTTGAACGTCGCAAAAGCGAGGCCAACACTCAAAGATGACTTCGCGCTTCTTTTTATTGAACCGAACAATACCGAAACCATCTCCACGCTTTCGTTCGTCGTCCCTATCCTCAGGATTTGCATAAGCAAGCATAGAAATTTTATTGCCAAGTCCATCTTTAAAGTCACCAGTCCAAGGCAAAGGAGTATTGGGCACAGGGTTTGGCCCCGGTTTTTCATCTTCAGGATGCCACCATCGACCATAAATTGTGTTTACCAACGCAGGCCCCGTAAAGCCGTAAGGCCCATCACCATGTTTTGAAATACCATGCTTAACAACCACAGCAAGGTGCTGATCTCCGCAAAGATGCACCGCCCATGCTCGACGAATCAGCGAAAGCGCCCGGCGACTGGGAGTCTGCGGCCACCCGTTACAATCCAAATCTGCCAATAAACGGTTTTTTGATCCGCCATGCATGTGAACTGCCCCACAGAATGCCGTTTGCGACAGTACCCCCTTCATTTCAGCTCCTGTCCAGTCACCACTCCAATCTTCTAAAAACTTCTCCTGACGTAGTCCAAGTAGTTCCAGCCCGGGCAGATCAATTTTTTTTGGATCGTATTTCGGATCGTTTATGTGATCTGGGCGTGGCCCCATCTTCGGTATTTTACCCGCTGGACCACTCTTAAATTTTCGATCTTCCAAAATCGCAAAATCAACTCCCCCTATATTAAGGCGCGTAAAGTACACACCAATACCGCGATCTACAGGTTCTGGATCAACAGGGTCCGGCAGACTTGAAGTTTGTTGCCGCTGGACTTGATTAACATACTTTACAGGAAGGCGATAACCACCATCCGCATCACCGCGTGTAGTTGAGCGCTTGCCACTCTCTCCCCAAACATTGCCATGACCAACATCGTGATCATCCGGAATACAGATCGAAGGGCGATCGCGAATAATATCGCGGTATTGAAGCCCAAACTCAATCCATCCGGTCGTGTGTTCAGTGTGACGATAGTGCTGGTCTCCTCCAAAAAAGAGAAGATCCGGATTTAGATGCCGAAGATTTTTAACAATCTCATCACGTGGACCAGTCGTACGACTAGAATTGCACGAAAGATTAGCAACAATAATTTCATCCCTATCAACTGGATCACGACGAATCAACCCCTCAAACTTCGCTTTCTCTCCGTGACAAACTCTATACTTCACGTTCCTTGTGTTGTCCCAATTTTCAACACGAAAATGAGCATCCCAACCTGGATAGTGCACCTCAGCCTCCGCAACAACACTCCATTTATCGCTAGCCAACTGAAGTTCTAAACTAGCCTTGCGCTTCTCGCCCGGTTTCAAGGGAAACAACTGCGCCGAAAGCTTCAGAACATTGTTCTGGTGAGTATAAGTCGCAAATGCGACTACCTGATCTCTAGGAACATTCATACTTGGCGGAGCCCCCTTGCGACCCCTAGGTGCGGGCTTCCCATTGTTACCCGCTCGCTTCCACCACTCACCTGTGGTCAGCGATTCTAAATTCGAATAACCCTTGCCAAATGGATTAACAGCGTCGGCAGCTCGAAGAAAATCAGGAGTAATAACTAAACCTCCTACTCCAACAGCAGCCGTCTTAATTGCAGTACGACGATTAACTTTCATATTTACTAAACCATAAAACAGTTACACATAATAAGATTATCCAGCAAAAAAACTTACCCCGTCTTATAAAAGATAAGTTTTATAAATTAATGTATCAGGGCAATTCAGCCAGTTTCAAATTCCGATAGTCTATAGACATGATACGATTTCCATGTAACTGAATACCAAGTGGGCCTTCATCGATTGCCGAATCTGATTTGTAAGTCATTACCTTTTGCCCCTTCAACCAAACAGTATACTTCTTTCCCACTGCCTTTATTTTCATTGTGTTCCATCCTTTTAACTGAAGTAGATTCTTTATATTTTTGGCCTCAACTGGGTAGCCTTTTCCCGGAATATACGGAGAACACGTCATGTCTCGTTTAAGCGAACCAGAAATCCCGATTTGGATCTGATCCTGATTTCGAACATGCACACCACTATCAACAGTTCCTTCCCCAAAACGAAAATCGAACTCCATAATAAAGTTACGATATTTCTTTTGAGACCACAGGATAGAGCCTTTTTTCTTTGGCCCATTTTTAATTTTTAATACTCCATCAACAGCAGAATACCAACCTGCCTGACCATTTCCCTTCGGAACCACCCATCCAGACAAATCTTTGCCATTAAATATTGATTTTAATTTGGGAGCAGCAACTAAAGTTGAAGCAAAACCTAAAAATACGATAAAAAATAAAAACTTGGACTTCATTGCCGTTAATATTGTCGAATGAAATCCGCCGAGCAAAGCTCTTTTATTAAAAGAATATCAATCGATTATTTCTTTATCTTTCGCTTGGCCCGTCGAGCCATCGATTCTTGTTCCTGTTTTTGTATAACAGACTCTCTAAATACAGCATCATCACGTCGTTCAAATACAGTCAACAATGGATCATCTGTCTTCTTCATCCATCTCATAAGATTATCTCGCAGTTTTTCAAGCACAGGTTGAGATGCCGAACTATCGATAATATTGTTAAGACAATCAGGGTCGACTGAAACGTCATATAATTCTTCCGGCACTCGATACTTATACATTGCCAAACGTTTAGCCAAGCGGTCGTCAGATTTGGCTAAAGCCGCCATACGGCGATAGGTAACAGTCCCAGTAGTAGCAGTAGCAAATACACGCTGGCCATTAGACCATGGATTAAAAATATAAAGATAGCGTTTCGTTTGCACTGCTCGCATAGGATCACGCGATGCTCCAGCGTTTTCATTATACTCCTTAATCATATACTCCCTATTAGTTTGTCGTTGACCACGAATCAAAGGCATAAATGATCGGCCATCAAGGCGATCAGGATGCTTCGATCCAACAATATCAAGCAAAGTAGGCAGCATATCTACCGCAGACAACATATGCAGATTATCAATCTTCCCTGCTCTAGTAACCCCTGGCCAGCGAACAATCCAAGGAGAATGGGTGCTGTGATGATATAATTGTGTCTTTGCAAAAGGTAATGGCATTCCATGGTCAGAAAGAAATATAACAACCGTATTCTTAGCTTCACCACTCTTGTCAAGGGCTTCAAGAATCTTACCCACGCAATCATCAGCTCTACGAACGCTCGAATAATAAAGTGCAAGTTCTGACCTCACTTTCGGATCATCAAACAAAAATCCAGGGATCGGCATTTCTTCAGCCGTATAAATTCTCGATGGGATGTTTGCATCTTTTCCGCCACCTCTGACTTGGCTCCAAAATGGCTTGTGAGGGTCCGATATGTTAACAACCAAACAAAAAGGCTTCCCCTTCTCCTTCGCCTTACTGATACCATCCATAGTAGAAACACCAAATGACTCAGCATTCTTATAATGAGCTTTGGTTCCATCCGGCAAAGTATCGAGGTTAGCATCCCAAGCATAAGGCTGATATGGAGTCGAATGAGAAACTTTCCCTCGAATACCTGTAAAGTAACCTGCATTTTTCATTAGATCCACCATATGAGGCCATCCAGGATTTTTTACTTGGTAAAATCCTTCTACCTTGTTGTTGTGTGAAATCAGCCCTGAGAAAAGTACATTCCGGCCCGGCATACAATTACCCACTGTCATATGAGCATGGGAAAACCGCATACCCTGACTGGCCAAACGATCAATATTAGGTGTTGTACCTTTAAGCTTGGATCCGAAAACTCCAATTGAATCGGCGCTCATATCATCAACTGTAATCATCAATATATTTACCGGCGCCGCCTGAATTGACACACAGATTAGTGAAAAGAATAAAAATAGTTTACTCATATTATTTTAAAATTATTTGCGTTTACGACCTCGATGAAAAGGAGAGTCCTGTGGAATCTTTCGGAT
>Ga0115011_10002495_pt1 | contig 12759 bp, 9 predicted proteins | sample TroAtlMetagenome_2_FD_88705 | JGI IMG/M metagenome (GOLD analysis project Ga0115011, IMG submission 88705) | Marine eukaryotic phytoplankton communities from Atlantic Ocean - Tropical Atlantic ANT8 Metagenome | ecosystem: Environmental > Aquatic > Marine > Oceanic | place: Tropical Atlantic... | reverse complement strand
TATATAGATTTATTTATAGATGAAATAAGGATTATTAGTCAAAAAAAAATTAAGGAATTAGCAAACAAATATTTTAATGTAGATAATTTTTCTTTCGTTGCATGTGGTCCTCCAAAAAGGAAACTATGGTAATTTTTGTTATTTATACGACTTAATTTAGTAATTTTGCCTCCAATTTGTTTTTATTTTAATTCTTATGGATAATAAAGTGATACAGGAGGGTTTAGCTTTTGATGATGTCTTAATAGCTCCGTCGTATTCTCACGTATTACCTAAAGATGTATTTACTAATACGATTTTCTCAAGAAATATTAAATTAAATATACCGATTGTTTCTTCAGCTATGGATACTGTATCTGAATCCTCTATGGCGATAGCAATAGCTAGAGAGGGTGGTATCGCAGTCTTGCATAAAAATATGAGTATTGAAAAACAGGTGAGGGAAGTTAATATTGTTAAGCGTGCAGAAAGCGGTGTTATTTTAAACCCTATTACTATTCAAGAAAAAGCTATTGTTAGCGATGCTAAGCAAATTATGGAAGAATATAGTATAGGAGGTATTCCAGTTCTTTCTAGTAATCAAAAATTAGTAGGTATTGTGACTAATCGTGATTTGAGATTCGAAAAGAATAATCAAAAATTAATTAGCGATGTAATGACGTCATCTAGTTTAATAACTACCAAAAAAAATATATCACTTATTGAGGCTGAAGTAATTCTGCAGAAGAATAAAATTGAAAAATTACCAATTGTAGATGACAAGGATAATTTAATTGGATTGATTACTTTTCGTGACATTATAAAGGTTAAAAAACAACCTAATGCCTGCAAAGATAATTTTGGAAGATTACGTGTTGCTGCTGCAATAGGAGTTGGAGAAAAAGGTCTGGAAAGATGTGCTTCTTTAGTAGATTCAGGAGTTGATGCCGTGGTTATTGATACTGCGCACGCTCATAGTAAAATGGTTATAGATACTTTAATTGAAGTAAAAAAACAATTTCCTAAAATTGATTGTGTGGTTGGTAATATAGCAACAGCTGATGCCGCTAAATTACTTATTAAAAATAATGCAGATGCTATAAAAGTAGGTATTGGTCCAGGTTCTATTTGTACGACTAGAGTAATATCTGGTGTGGGAGTTCCTCAATTATCAGCTATAAATAATGTTTTTTCAATTGCGAAAGAAAGTAATACTCCTATTATTGCAGATGGGGGTATTAGATTTTCAGGAGATATTGTTAAAGCAATTGTGGGTGGTGCAGATACTGTTATGTTAGGCTCTCTTCTTGCTGGTCTTGAAGAATCTCCAGGTGAAACTATCATTTTTGAGGGTAGAAAGTTTAAATCATATAGAGGTATGGGCTCTATTGATGCTATGCAAAAAGGATCTAGTGATAGATATTTTCAAGATTCACAAAAAGATTCATCTAAATTTGTGCCAGAAGGTATAGTGGGTAGAGTTCCTTATAAAGGCAAGTTAGCAGAAGTTATGTTTCAATATATAGGTGGTTTAAGAGCTGGGATGGGTTATTGTGGTGCATCTAAAATTGAAGATTTAAAATCTTCAAAATTTATTAAAATAACCTCTGCGGGTGTTGATGAGAGTCATCCGCATAATGTTACTATAACAAGAGAGGCTCCAAATTATTTTAGAAAACATTTATAAAATATAATTATGAAAAACAAACTTTATATTATACTTGTAATATTAACATTTAATTCTTCATATTCTCAAGATATTGTTTTTGCTCAAGTTGGTGATGAAACTGTTTATTTGGAAGATTTTTTAAGCATTTTTAATAAAAATAAATTACCAGATGATACCATCATTAATCCTAATGAAATTGATGAGTATTTAGATTTATTTATCAACTTTAAATTAAAAGTTGTTGAGGCAAAATCATTAGGTATGGACACATTACCTTCTTTTAGTAGAGAGTTAGAAGGTTATAGAAGGCAATTAGCTAAATCATATTTAACAGATAATGAAGTTACTAATCAATTATTATTGGAGGCATATGAAAGATTAAAGGAGGAGGTTAATGTTAGTCATATTCTAATTAAATTAGATCCCGGCGCTTCTCCGGAGGATACTTTACTCGCTTTTAATAAAGCAAAAAAAATACAAAAAGAAGCTAATCAAAATCCAAATTTTGATGAAGTAGCAAGGAAATACTCGCAAGATCCTTCTGTGGAAAAAAATAATGGAAATTTAGGCTATTTTTCTGCTTTATATATGGTTTATCCTTTTGAAAATGCTTCATATAATACCAATGTAGGCAGTATTTCAGACCCAGTTAGGACTAGGTTCGGATATCATATTTTGAAAGTTAATGATAGAAGAGCATCTAGAGGAGAGGTTAAAGTTGCGCATATTATGATAAGTTTAGATCCTAAGAATAATTCTGATTCGATAGCTCAACAAAAAATCACAGAAATATATGATTTACTTATTCAAGGGAATAATTTTGAAACTTTAGTTAAGAAATATTCAGATGATAAAAAAAGTGCAGCTAATAGTGGTGAGCTAGATTGGTTTGGTTCTAATAAGATGTATAAAACTTTTGAAGATGCTGCTTTTAATTTAAATGATTTTGGAGACTTTTCTTTACCTATTAAAACTCCTGCGGGTTGGCATATTATTAAATTATTAGATAAGAAGAAATTACCTTCTTATGAAGAGGTTGAGTCTTCCTTAAAATCTAGAGTTGAAAAAGATTCTAGATCTCAAAAAAGTAGGGATTCATTAATAAAAAAATTGAAACATGATTATTTGTTTTCTGAGAAATTGTCTTCTTTAACTACTTTTTATGGTTTGATTAATGAAGATTTTTTTAACAATGAAATTAAATCAGAAGATTTAATTGATAATGATTTGACTTTATTTACCTTAAGCTTTCAAGATGAAATAACTGTTTTTTCACAAGTTGATTTTGCGGACTTTTTGATTTCTTTTAAAAGAAACTTTCGAACACAAGAAAATATTAAAATAATTATAGATGAATTATATAAAACTTTTGTAGAGCAAAAAATATTAAGTTTTGAGGATCAAAATTTAGAGCATAAATACAATGATTTCAGATTGTTGATTAATGAATATCATGATGGTATATTATTATTTGAATTAATGGATGAAAAAGTGTGGTCTAAGGCGGCTAAAGATACAGCAGGTCTTGCTTTATTTTTTAAAAATAATATAGATAAATATTTATATCCAGAAAGAATTTTAACAAAAGTATATTTATGTGATCAGGCTAATTTCCGTAAAGTAGAAAAATGTGTTATAAAATCTTTTTCAGATGATCGTATGTTATCCAAGTTTAATAAAAATTCAGTTTTGAATTTAAGTATAAAGGATTCGATTTATTATTCACAAGAAAGTGAAGGTGGGTTATACGATATTTTGAAAAATGAAGAAAAGGGTTTTGTTTATTGTTATGCAGCTGAGTTAGATTATTCTGCAGTAGAAGTGATTAAAGTTTTGGATTTTTTAAGCGCAGAGCCCAAGCCTTTTAAAGAAGTGAAAGGGCTTGTGATTTCAGATTATCAAAAAGTGCTTGAAGATGATTGGTTAAATATATTAAAAGATAAATATGAGGTTTTTATTAATGAGGATTTATTAATAGCTTTAAAAGAAAACGATTTGAATAATTATTTATCAATTTTCAATGAGTCTAAATCAGATTTTAATGAAATTCCAGTATATCAGGGTAGTTTTCAAAATGCATTTATAAAAGCTTCGCAAGAATTAGGGGTAGGGGAATCTATTTATTTTAAATGGAATAATGATATTTATACAACTGAATTAGCTCCGTAATTAATTAAATATGTATATTAATGTTTAAACAATTATTTTTAAATATTAATTTTTATTCTGCGTTATAATTAAATTAATGTTATATTCTTAATGCCAAATGAAGGGACAGTTTTTAGTAATTATTAGTTTTTTTAGCTTTCTTTTTTCTTTTTCTCAGGATTCAAAAGAAATGATAGATGGCGTCGTCGCTGTTGTTGGAAATGAAGTTATTTTTTTAAGTGACTTACAAGAAAGCATAAATCAGTATGAGGTTCAATTTGGCGAGCCAAGCTCCGAAGAGTTAATTACACAAGTTTTAGAGGAATTGTTATTTCAAAAATTATTACTTCATCATGCTTCAATTGATAGTATAGTAGTTGGTGAATCAGAAGTAATTAATAATTTAAACAGAAGAATGGATTATTTAATATCAAATTTAGGTTCTGAGCGAAAAGTTGAAAAATATTTTGATAAAAGTTTGTCTAAAATAAAGGAGACTCTTGAATTTAGTATTCGAGATCAAATGACCGTTCAGTTGATGCAGCAAGAAATCACCTCATCTGTTGAAATTACTCCTTCAGATGTATATGATTTTTTTAATAATTTAGACCAAGATAGTTTACCTTTTTTAGAAGATCAGTTTAAAATTGCTCAGATATTGATTTTGCCAAATCCATCAGATTCTTCTCTTATGGAAACTAAAAAAAAGTTAAATAATTTACGAAATAGAATAACATCAGGTGATAAATTTTCAACTATGGCTATTTTATATTCAGAGGATCCTGGTTCTTCTAGAAACGGGGGAGAGTACTTGGATATAAAAAAAGGTCAACTTACCAAAAAATTTGAATCTGTTGTTTTTAGCCTTTCTCCAGGTGAAATATCATCTGTTTTTGAAACAGAATATGGGTTTCATATTGCAGAATTAATTGACAGAAGAGGTGGGATTGTTGATTTTCGTCATATTTTAATGATTCCGAAAATTTTCCAACACCAAATGGAAGAGACTAAGAAATTCCTTATTTCATTAAAGGATATTATTGATAATAATGAAACTACTTTTGAAAAAGCAGCTAAGGAATATTCTAACGATGTTGAAACTAAATATAATGGGGGTTTATTAATTAATAATCAAACTGGCGAGCATTTATTTTTTTTAGAAGAGTTAGATCTTTTAATTAAAAATAAAATTCAAAATATGGATTCTGGAATGATAATTGGGCCGTTATATTATAAAATGGAAGATGGTAAAGAGGCTTATAGGTTGGTTAAATTAATTGAAAAAAAAGATGCTCATTTTGCTAATGTGTCTCAAGATTATAACTTAATTAAAATGTATGCTGAAAATGATAAAAAACAAAATAAGTTATCTGATTGGATTAATCTTAAAATAGAAGAAACATATATATATATAAATAACGATTTTATAAATCAAAATTTTGTATATAATTGGAAAAATTAAAATTTAATGGAAACAAAAAATTCTGACATACAATCAGTAGATAAAATATTGAACTCTTTTAAAGATGTAAAAAAAGAGGTCGCAAAGGTTATTATAGGCCAAGATAAAATTATTAATCAATTATTAATGACTATTTTTTCTGGTGGTCATTCTGTTTTAATAGGTGTGCCTGGACTTGCTAAAACATTACTTGTAAATACTGTAGCTAAAACGTTAGGTTTAAAATTTAATCGGATACAATTTACTCCTGATTTAATGCCTTCAGATATAATAGGTAGTGAAATTATTGATGAAACTCGAAACTTTAAATTCGTCAAAGGTCCTATTTTTGGGAATATTATATTAGCTGATGAAATTAATAGAACACCTCCAAAAACTCAATCAGCTTTGCTGGAGGCTATGCAAGAACATGCTGTAACTGTATCAGGTAAAACATATAAATTGGAGCAGCCTTTTTTTGTTTTAGCAACACAAAATCCTATTGAACAGGAGGGTACTTATCCGCTTCCGGAAGCTCAGCTTGATAGGTTTATGTTTAGTATAATTGTAGATTATCCTAATGTTGACGAAGAATTGGAAATTGTGAAAAAGACTACTTCTTTTAATAATCAGGATTTAAAAATAGTATTAAGTGCAGAAGAGATTATTAATTTTCAAGAAAACTTATTAAAGATTCCGGTTACTGATACTGTCTATGAATATGCTATTAATTTAGTTAGAAAAACAAGGCCTAATGCAGAAAATTCTACAAAAGAAATTAAACAGTATTTAGATTGGGGGGCTGGTCCAAGAGCTTCTCAGTATTTAGTTGTTGCAGCAAAAACACATGCTGTTTTTACTGGAAAATATTCTCCTGACATTGAAGATGTTAGGTCAGTAGCTTTAAATGTTTTAAGGCATAGATTAGTGAAGAATTATAAGGCAGAAGCAGAAGGTATTACAATAGAGGAAATAATAGAGAATTTATTTTAAATATTTGTCTACTATTTTTGTGCTAAAATCTTCAATGCTTCCATTTTTATTTTTAATCTTTTTAGTTATTTCGATTATTTCTTGATTTATGTTTTTTTGTCTATAAAATTTGTTTAATAATTTATCTTTTATTGATTTATGAACCCAATATTCTAATTGGCTTAATCTATTTTTTTGTAATTCTCCATTTTTGATTTTCGCTAAATAGTTTTCTATTAAAATTTTACAAATTTTTTGTATTCCATCTTCTTTTTTTGATGAGCATGTTTGAATTTTTTGATATTTATATTTTTGGTCATTTTTGATTTGTGAGTAGTAATTTTTTTCTTTTTGAATATTTAAATTTGAAATAGTGTCAATTTTATGTATGATAATTAAATCAGCAATTTCCATAATTCCTTTTTTTATTGACTGTAAATAATCTCCGGAATTTGGAATAGTTAAGAGTATAAAAAAATCAGTTAAATTTTTTGCTGTTGTTTCGGTTTGTCCTACACCAGTTGTTTCAATAATTATAATATTAAATCCAGCTGCTTCACACAGAATAATACTTTCCCTAGTTTTTTTAGAAACACCCCCTAATTCTCCTTTGCTTGGAGAAGGTCTTATAAATATTTTTTTATTATTCGAAAAACTAGCCATTCTGGTTTTGTCACCTAAAATACTTCCTTTTGATTTTTCACTACTTGGATCTATTGCTAAAACAGCTATTTTTTTATTTTTTTTAATCAAATATTTTAAAAGAACATTAATAAATGTACTTTTTCCAACACCTGGAGCTCCACTTATACAAATTCGGAATGATGTTTTTTTTATCTTTGAGCATTTTTTAATTAAAGAATTAGCTTTTTTTTTATCTGAATCAAGTGAGCTTTCGACTAATGTAATTGACTGTGCTAAGGTTGCTATGTCTCCTTTTAATAACTTTTCAAAGTGTGAATTATTCATTTATATAATTTGCTAAAATATTAATAACAGCCTCAGAAATGACAGTTCCTGGTCCGAAAATCATATCAACGCCTTTTTGATGCAAAAAGTCATAATCTTTTTTAGGAATTATTCCACCTAAAATAATTAATATTTTTTTTGATGTATTTTTATTTAAAGATTTGATTAATTTAGGTATTAATGTTTTATGAGCACCAGCTAAACTTGAAATTCCAATCATGTGAACATCATTTTCTATAGCTTGATGGGATATTTCATCGGGTGTTTGAAAGAGAGGTCCTATGTCAACATCAAATCCAATATCTGAAAAACTAGTTGAAATAACATTTGCACCACGATCATGTCCATCTTGACCTATTTTTGCAATAAGTATTCGAGGATTTCTTCCAAATTTTTTTGCAAAATTAGTTGTCATTTCTTTTGCTCTTAAAAAGGTAGGGTCTTTTTTTATTTCCATAGAATAAATGCCAGATATTAAATTATGATTTGATTTATGTCTTCCAAAATAATGTTCGCAGGCTAAAGAAATTTCACCATTAGTTGCTCTATATCTGGCGGCCTCTACGCACAATGCTAATAAATTGCCTTCACCTGTTTTACAACATAAAGTTATCTTTTTTAATTTTTCTTGTACTATTTTTTCATTACGATATTTTTTAATTGCCTCTAGTTTTTCTATTTGCTTTTTTCTGACTTTTTGATTATTAATTTCTAGAATTTTTAATTTTTTATTTGATTTTGTTTGATATGCATTTAATCCTATTATAATATTCTTATTAGAATCAATCATTGCTTGTCTTTGGGCAGCCTTTTCTTCAATTCTTTTTTTAGGTATACCAATTTCTATTGCTTTAGACATGCCTCCAAGCTCCTCGATTTCATTAATTATTTTTTTTGATTTAATTATTAACGATTCTGTTAATTTCTCTAAATAATAAGATCCTGATAAAGGGTCAATTGTGTTACAAATTCCCGAGTTTTTTTGTAGGAATATTTGTGTATCTCTTGCTATTTTCGCTGAATAATCAGTTGGCAGGGCAATGGCTTCATCAAAAGCATTTGTATGTAATGATTGCGTCCCCCCCATTATTGCAGCAAGTGCTTCGACACATGTTCTTGTAATATTGTTTTCAGGTTCCTGCTCTACTAAGCTCCATCCTGAAGTTTGACAATGAGTTCGAAGCATCATAGATTTAGCATTATTAGGTTTAAATCTTTTCACTATCTGTGCCCATAATAATCTAGCAGCTCTCATTTTAGCTATTTCCATAAAATGATTCATTCCAATCCCCCAAAAGAATGATATTCTTGGGGCAAATTCATCAATTTTCAATCCAGCATTTAAGCCTGTTCGAATATATTCCAGTCCATTAGCTAGGGTGTATGCTAATTCAATTTCTGCACTTGCTCCAGCTTCTAACATGTGATATCCGCTGACACTAATTGAATTAAATTTTGGCATTTTTTTGGAAGTATACTTGAAAATGTCTTCTATAATTCTCATAGAATATTTAGGTGGATATATATAAGTGTTTCTCACGATGAATTCTTTTAAAATGTCATTTTGAATAGTTCCTTTTAATTGGTTTACTGGGAAATTATTTTCTTCAGCATGTACGATAAGAAATGACATGATTGGTAGTACAGCTCCATTCATAGTCATGGAAACAGAGATGTTGTTTAAATCAATATCCTTTAATAAAACTCCCATATCATCAACAGTATCAATAGCTACTCCAGTGTTTCCTACATCTCCCTCCACTCTTTTGTGGTCTGAGTCATAACCCCTGTGAGTTGGGAGGTCAAAAGCTATTGAAAGGCCTTTTTGTCCTGCTTTTAAATTTTTCTTATAAAACTTGTTAGATTCCTCTGCAGTTGAAAAACCTGAGTACTGCCTTATGGTCCATTTTTTTTTACAATACATTGTATTATAAGGCCCTCTTAAATATGGGGGAGCTCCAGATCCGAATTCTAAATGCTTGACATTCTTGATGTCTTCTTTTGTGTAATGATTCTTAATGTTTATTCCTTCATAAGTTTTAAATTTTTTTTCTTTTTCATTTTTGACAGTTTCCTTTTTATTAGTTTTTTTTAAAAATGATTGAGTAATTTTTTCTATATAATAACTGCCATGTAGTGGGTCTATTATCTTTGAAAAATAAGCTTCATGTTTTAAAATTAACTGTTGTTTAATTCCTAGATTTTGATTGTCTTTTAAGACTACATTAAGAGTGTTGCAGCCTCCAATAATGGCTGCGCAAGATTGTATGCAAGTTTGTATTAATGGGTTGATTTTTAGATTATTATTATGATTTGTAAAGCAATAGATGGAAGGCTCTTCTTTAAAATTGGCCCAAAACCAAATTCTAAAAGCTCTAATTTTTGCAATTTCAAAGAAGTAGTTATTAGATAGTTTAAAATTAAATTGTATATGTTTTGTTGATATAAAATCAATTATTTGATTTTTTATTTTATTAAAGTCTGTTTTATTGACTTGAATTGTTTGGAATTTAATTTTTGTAAATAATTTTGAATATTTTAGATAGTTAATTTTAGATATTTTATAATCATGAAAAACATATTTTCCATAGTTTTTAGATTTTAAATACTTTAAAATAGAGTCATAGTTTTTTAAGCCGTAGAATTCTATAATATTTTTTTTTAAATCAACATTTCTCAATAATTCTTTTATTTTTTTTTCATTATATATTTTATTTTTTTTTAATTCAAACAAGATAGACTGGGCTCCATTTTCAATAGCTTCAATTGCATTTTTATTGGCTAATTTTATGTTATTACAATTTATAGAAAATGAAATATTCCAATTAGAATTTTTTTTAAATGAATAATTTTTTTTTATCTCTTCTTTAAAATATATTGGGTCATATAAAGTGTTATTTAAACTATGTTGTAAATCTTTAATTTGTATATTTTGCTGCTTTATACTTTTTTTCCAATCTTTTTTGGTTTGATATTGAAAGGAATTAATCTGAGAAAATATCTTTGACATTATTTTTCTGTTTTAAATATAATTTCATCTTTTTTACTAAGGTTATATTCTTCTCTTAAAATCTTCTCAAGTATTGAATTCATTGTATCAGTTTTATGGATGTCTATTACAGATTCAAATTTACTATTTTGTTCTGTATAATCTTTGATTTTTTTCTCCTGTTCTGTTATTTTTTTTCTGATATCAAAATGTCTAGATAATGAGTTTTCGTCAAAAAAGGACATCCATACGACAAAGGCCAAAAGTAATAGTATTAGAATATTTTTTAAAAATAAATGAAATATTTTCATATCTGTTTAGTTATGCATTAAAATCAGATATTTTCTTTTTCTAAAAAAGGGTAAGTATATTCTTTTGCCGGAACAAATGTCTCTTTTATTGTTCTTGGAGAGACCCATCTTAATAAGTTTAAATGAGAGCCTGCTTTGTCATTTGTGCCAGAAGATCTGCCCCCTCCAAAAGGTTGTTGTGAAACAACTGCTCCAGTTGGCTTGTCGTTTATGTAAAAATTTCCAGCAGAATATTTTAAGGCGTTTAAGGCCTCAATAATAGCATTTCTATTTTTAGCAAAAATAGATCCAGTTAGTGCATATATAGATGAAGAATCTACTAATTTTAGTGTTTTAGAATAATCATTGTCTTTATATAGGTATATCGTTACTATTGGTCCAAAAAGTTCTGTTTCCATAGTCTCATAATGAGGGTCAGATGTTAATATAATTGTGGGCTCTATAAAATATCCTGTGGAATCATCATACCCTCCTCCAAATAATATTTTAGCCTTTTTAGCTTTTTCAGTTTTTGTATAACTTTTTTCAATTTATCAAATGATTGTTGGCTAATAACAGCATTCATAAAATTTGAAAAATCTTTTGGGTCCCCAATAGTAATAGTTTGCATTTTTGCTATTAACTTTTTCATTAATTGAGGCCAAATACTTTTCGGTAAATATATTCTAGATGCTGCTGAGCATTTTTGCCCTTGATATTCAAATCCTCCTCTAATAATTGCGGTAGTTAATTCATCTATATTAGCTGATTTATGTGCTATGATAAAATCTTTCCCTCCAGTTTCTCCAACAATTCTTGGGAATGTTTTGTATTTTGAAATGTTGTTTCCTATTGTTTTCCATATATTTTTAAAAACATGAGTTGAGCCTGTGAAATGAATTCCAGCTAAATCAGGATGATTAAAAATTATTTTATTAGCTACTTCAGGTTTGCAGTGTACTAAATTAATTACTCCATCTGGAAGCCCTGCTTCTTTAAATAAATCCATTATTATTTTTGCGGAATAAGTTTGATTATCTGATGGTTTCCATATAATTGTATTTCCCATTAAAGCTGGGGCTACACAAAGATTTGCGGCAATTGATGTGAAATTAAAAGGAGTTATTGCAAAGACAAATCCTTCTAGAGGTCTGTACTCCATTTTATTCCAAACTCCATTACTGCTTTCGGGTTGCTCGGAGTATATTTCGGTTAAAAATTTCACGTTAAATTTAAGGAAATCAATTAATTCGCAAGCTGCGTCAATTTCTGCCTGAAAAATATTTTTTGATTGATTAATCATTGTGGCTACATTTATTTTTTGTCTGTATGGCCCTGCTAATAATTCAGCTGCTTTCAGAAAAATTGAGCAGCGTTGTTCCCAGTTCATTTCAGTCCAATCTTTTTTTGATTTTTGAGCTACTTCAATTGCTTGTTTGACGTGTGATTCGTTTCCATAGTAACAATGTCCAACAATATGTTTGTGATTATGTGGTGGGCAAACATTTCTTTTGGTTTTAGTTTTTATTTTTTTGCCATTAATAATCATAGGTAATTCTGTTACCTTAGATATCATTTTTTTATATTCTTGTAGAGCTTCTTTTCTTTCTTTGCTTCCAGGTGCATAAGATTTAACGGTTTCACAAGTGGCCTTAGGTACAGAGAAAAATCCATTTGTCATAATTGAAATCATTTATTAGTTAGAATTCAAAAATAAAAAACTTAATCTAAATAGTTAGAAGTAATTTTATTTATTCCAATAATTTTTTCATATCTACTCCAAATAGGTTTGTGATAGACATAAATTGTATATTCATTCTTTGTCTCAAAATAATTTCCTTCTATTATATTTTTATTATTATTTGTTATATACTGGTAATCATAATAACCCTGCTTTAAAAATAATCTTGAGTGGTAAATTTTAGATGTTGAATCATAGTTCATTTTATATTTTTCTTCAATATCCCAATTTGAGAGAGCTCCAAAAATATATACATCAGACTTGTTTTCTATATTTTGTTTTAGAAAAAAATCTACCATGATATATTCAGATTCATATTCTGGGTAATTAGATCTGCTATTTTTTATTTCCATTTTTCCATTTAAATCATATTTATTAAAATAATTATTTTTTGCTCTGGAGTAGTCTTTGCTTAATCTGGCAAATAATATATTTTCATGCATTAATTTATAATCACAGGACTCTAGTGTGCTAGAGTTAGTTGGTCTCATATTTAATTTATTTGCATTTATTGATTTAGTATATATACTGTCTACATTTTCAGAAAAAAAATCCAAATTT
>Ga0115011_10002493_pt1 | contig 12771 bp, 11 predicted proteins | sample TroAtlMetagenome_2_FD_88705 | JGI IMG/M metagenome (GOLD analysis project Ga0115011, IMG submission 88705) | Marine eukaryotic phytoplankton communities from Atlantic Ocean - Tropical Atlantic ANT8 Metagenome | ecosystem: Environmental > Aquatic > Marine > Oceanic | place: Tropical Atlantic... | reverse complement strand
TCAGCGCTTTGTACCACCGCATCAACTGGAATCCGACACAGCGTCAATGGATGCGCCGTCTCGATCACATCATGATCTTCGTCTTGATTGCAGGAAGCTATACCCCCATATGCACCCTTGTTCTCGAAGGAGACCTGGCAAGGACTACCCTGATGATCGTGTGGGGTGCCGTGGTATTTGGGGCCCTCTACAAACTCTTGTGGCTCAATGGCCCCAAATGGGTCATGGCCGTCCTCTGCGTCCTGGTGGGATGGGTGGCCGTAGTGACCATCGGTGAATTATACGCCCGTCTGGGCCTGCCCTTCATAATATGGCTCGGAGTTGGCGGTTTGTTTTATACGATTGGGGCTGTGATCTATGCGCTCAAACGGCCGGATCCGGCCCCCGAAGTGTTCGGATACCACGAAATATTCCACGCTTTGGTCGTGGCCGCTGCTGCGTGTCACTACATCGGATTCAAGATCTACATTTTCGACCCCCTCACCCACTCATAAGAAGAATCCGGCAGTCCCTTCCAGGACTCAGAAAGAGATAAACTGCTCAACAAAGCAGTCTCTACTTTCCCCCAAGCATCCCGTCGCCACATACAGAGACTCGCCCCTCCGTCACAAAAGAACGACCCACTGCTTGCTCAACCAGGGCGTACTTCCAGCGATGCCCAACCGCGAACCCCCTATGGCACGTCCATGCCAAATGACTTGAGGGGTTAATCCTATTTCTTGTGTGTATGAAGATACCATGCCCAGGGACTCAAGAGCAGAGCAGCGCTCTCGGTTGATGGAGAAACTCCCCGCTCCAATTTATCTCCTGATTCCCAGCCCTCCGGGAGAGGGATTTCAATGGGTTCTGAAGACAAATTGAAGCCACAGCAGGTGACTTCATCCCCATGGATTCTTTGGAAAGACAGAACCTGTCCACCCTTCTGCTCCATGACCATCTCACCGATGGAGAGGCTCTGGTGTCTTTTGCGGTAGGCGAGAATGGATTTCGTCACCTGATACGGTCCGTCCTTCTTCTCTCGTGAAGCGTCCACCGCCTTGTCACGGTGTTGGGGAGGAATCGGTAACCAGGGGGTCACATTGTCGGGACAAAATCCTGCATTTTCGGAGTCATGGGCCCACGGCATGGGCGTCCTGCAACCATCTCTTCCCTTGAACTCAGGATAAAATGCGATGCCATAGGGATCCACCAACTGTTCATAGGGAATCTCTACCTCCTCCAGCCCCAACTCCTCCCCCTGGTAGATACAAGGGGTGCCCCGAAAGCTGAGAAGAAGGGCGAGACTTGCCTCAGCCACCTCTTCATGATTGTCACCGGGCCTGGTCAATCGGGTCGCCCCTCGAACAACATCGTGATTCGAGAACGCCCAGCATCCCCAGAAGTCTTTGTTGGTCACTCCCAGCCGGTTGACGATTCCTCGAAAATGTTCCGCATCAAAGTTCGCAGCTAACAAATCAAAGGAGTAACAGAGATTCAATCGCCCAGGCTTTGTGTACTCCCCCATGAGAGATTGAGATACCTGCCGGCTCGCCCCGATCTCACCCAGAGTTACCCGGCCCTCATATTCATCGAGGACCCCGCGTAACTCTTCCAAAAACCCCGGCATTTCTGGATGATTCTTGTCATAGACATGGAGAAGTGTGCCGTATGGATTGGAGAGCTGAACACTCTGACCGTCGGGGTCTGTGGCAGGTGGATTGTCTCTCAATTCAGGGTCATGGAGGCAGAAATTAATCGCGTCCAGACGAAACCCATCCACCCCCTTGTCCAGCCAGTATCGCGCAATGGATAAAGCCTCCTCACGGACCATGGAAGAGTGATAATTTAAGTCTGGTTGGCTCGTGAGAAAGTTATGCAAGTAGTACTGTTGCCGGCCCTCATGAAACGTCCATGCGGAGCCCCCAAACACAGAGAGCCAATTGTTAGGAGGGCCGCCACCCGGTGCAGGGTCTACCCAGATGAATGCGTCATCGTAGGGGCTGCCCTGCCCTTCCAGACAACTCTGGAACCATGGGTGAGATGCTGCACAGTGGCTCAAAACCAGATCCATGATGACCCGAATCTCTAGTTCATGGGCTCGAGCCAATAAGACGTCGAAGTCCTCATTACACCCAAACATGGGAGCGACCTGACGGTGGTCCTCCACATCATATCCGAAATCATCCATGGGAGATTTGAAAAACGGCGAAATCCAAATGGCATCGACCCCCAAATCTGCAAGATAAGGCAGCCGGTTGACGATTCCCTGAAGATCACCGGTCCCGGACCCCGTAGAATCCGCAAAGGAACGGGGATAGATTTGATAGATGACGCCGGATTTCCACCAGGATTTTGTAGCGCTCAATTCGGCCTCCTACATCGAACTGGGAGAGAGCTTAGAGCAAGGCAAGGAAGTGGATCAACACCCATCATGGGGTGCCTCGGTTGGGTCGAGCAAGACCCCCTTTCATTTCAAGGAATTCCCTGATGAGGAAGCCTTCTAAATCCAGGAATAAGTATTCGTCTCAAAAAGACCCTTAGGAATAATTCCTCATCCAATCGGTTGAGTTTCGAGGGCGTTGAACAAGGCTACCAAGCCCTCTACCAGGGGTTCATATGTATCCATGGGGGGCACATGAATGAATGCCGCCTTCTCCAGTGGGGAGGGGGATTCAACCTCATGGCACCCGAGAAAAAAGACCTGATTACAGAGGAATGTCCCCGCATGAAAAGCTGCTACAGCAGGAGCCCCATGGCGATTCAGAATCTCCAGGGCCTCCTTCACTTCTATCCGGGTTTTGTAAGCCTGGGGTCCGGGGTTCACGATGGGCCTCATCCACGGAGTCTCTCCATCGTTGTCCCCACGGACGGCATGTTCCATGTTCAGGGCAATGGTTTCAAAGTCCAGGGTCGTACGATGAGGGGCATAGCCCAACCCAATCCAATGTCTCGGGCGCAGCTCCTGAAAAGCCCCTCCTAGTGCCGCCTTGGTTTTTTCATAGCTTACAGGAAGGGTTCGATGGTCCCCCAATGGAAGCCGCGAAGCCACCTGGGCAGCAATCTGAGCTGTGGGGTTGTGGTCCAGGACCAAACCCTGCCCCGTCGTGAACGGCTCAAACCCTGTGATAAGTTGAGTAATGTTCTCCCCGGTCACGTTGTTTCTCCTTGCTTTGCTGTGGGACTAAACAGCCTGGATGAAGCGATGCTGACGAGGCAAAAGGCGAGGAAATAGAAGAAGCCAAACTCCAGTTGGGTCCCATCTGTAGCGACTGCCTGAACAGAAGAAGTCCCCGCCCCGATTCCATCCACCTGAGTCTGTATCATCCTTCCAAAACCCAAATAGCCCATGAACAAGGCCACCACGAACACATCCGCCATGGACCACTTCCCGGAATGCACAACGAGTGCTTTCACCCAACCGGGAGCCGGAGTATCACGTCCTTTCAGCCATGCCATACCCACCAATTTCGCCATGGGAAACAGGACAGAAAAAAGACCCACTAAAAGGCCCACAAGGATCGTTTGTATCTGCCCTCCCGACAAAAGGATCCACACAAATCCAAGCACACTCTTGGATTGATAGAAGAGGATATTGTCTTCAAAGTGCAGGGTCTTCCCCCCGACCAGAACATCCAATTCCTGAATTCTTGCCTCTACGGACAGCATGGGCAGAGAGATGCCGGCGAGCCAAAGGAGAACCATGCTGCCGAGCAAGGGAAAGACCCCCTGCCCGCCTCCGAAGAACAGAGCCCAGAAGACCACCAGCCCCAGAGCAATACCTCCCATGAGGCTATAACTCCGGGCCCTTCCATTCTCTTCTGCTGCCAAGCTCAAAAGTACCTGTGCGCATGCCTGCCGTTTCTCCCCGGACAGCCCTTCTTCACATCCATACGCCTGCTGAATCTTTATTGCGGGAGAATGGGCTTCCTGAATTCCAGAGTTCCCCTTGAGAATCTCCACCTGCTCCCGAAGCCCCTTTTTCAACCAGGCTTTGGTCTCGGGGCGATTCAACCAGGTCCCGACCGCTCTGGTAACCTGCACCACCATCTCCTCCACCAACTCTCCCAGAGCGGGGCGAATCACATCTTCATAAGAGTTGGCCACAGCGGCTTGTACAGAAGCTGAAAATCGCTCTCCGAGGAGGCCATTCAAAAGGGATCCCCCCTTCCCCTCTTCAAGAAGTTTGGGGAGCCCCTTCTTCACCACCTCTTCTCGAAAGAATCGGTCCAGGGGCTCCATGGCTTCTTCCCGAACCACTTCTCCCCAATAACGGCTCTGCTCCGGGGTCAATTCCCATCCATCAATCCGCTCTTCCAGATAGGTGCCTGCCTCTTCAATCCAGGTCACCGGATTGAGCAGACCATAAGAGGCGTGAGCCAATTCTCGTGCCTGGGATTCCTTTTCCAGGGCTTTTGAAGAAGAGTCGTACACCTGCCACTGAAAGAAGCCGGCCACCACCAGGAAGATCCAGGGAGTCCAGACTTTGAAGTGGCTACTTGATAAAGACTTCAAACATGCCTCCCGAGGTAAACCCCACAACCTCTCTCAAGAACCCTCCACAAATAACAGCCCCGTCGGTCGAGGCTTTGGGTCATTTTCCCGAGGGAATTCATCTCTCCCGGAGGCTCTTCACAAGGCAGATTGAACCATGAAAAAGTCCCCCTGCATGGATGGACTGCTCCCCAAACACCTATGCCCATAACTCCCCCGGGTCCTGATGTTTTCGTGGTTTTTTCATATCTCGATTCTGTTGGAATGAAAGAGACAAGGCAAGGGTATTCCTTTTCCCTCCCAGCCCGGTTTCAAGCCTTCACAAACGGCCTTGGGTGGGCGGTGGACCTACGTGTTCCGCCAAACATCCTTCAAGGGCATCCAGGGAAAAAGGCTTGTTTAACAGTCCGTCAAAGACATCCCCTCCCTCCATACTTTGAATGCCTCCATCTCCTGTCGCCGTCATGGCAATCACACAGACTCTCTTCCCTGCCTCTTCAAGCTTTCGAATTTCACGAACAGACTCGATTCCATTGAGTCCGGGCATTTGGACGTCCATCATGACCAATTCAAAAAACTGCCCCTCTCGTACCCTCTCGATGGCCTCTTCACCAGAGGAGGCCAGCTCCACATCATAACCAAGTATCTCGATCATCTCTCCAGTCACAGAACGAACCGGGGCCGTGTCATCCACCACCAGAATCCGTTTCCCAAGGGAAGAGGTTCCCGCCAGATCCCTGCCCTCCTGGATGCGCTCCAACTCAAAATACGTACGAATCAAGGCCGGAACAGATCCTTCCGAAGAATCAACAACTACGGAGCCTCTCAACCTCTCCATGCAGGTCAACAAGCGAGACCATCCGGGGCCTGACTTCAAGGCCTTCTCCCTGCTCAAAAGGGAGCCACTCCCCCATTCTCGCTCTTCCATAGGTTCCGGTTCCGAGCCACTCAAAGCACTTCTGAATTCAACGGTAGCCCTGAGCTTGTCTCCCAGTTCCTCACCCTTCACTGTGACCCGAACAACCTGGCCCGAATCTCCTCCCAGAAACAACCCGAGCGCCACGTTGAGCAGAGACTCAAGATCCTCGGAATTCCCCTTCACGTCGTACTGCTCTGTCAGGGTACTGCTGAACTCCAGAGACATCTCATTGAAGACGAAAAAGCGCTGAAGGTAGAGGCACTCCCGATACAATCGCCCCCCCAGCTCGAACCTTTCCACTTCCCCCGCCGGCTCTCCACTTTCTTCTGCCAATGGAGAAAGAGCCTGACGGCTCATTTCTGACAACAGGACGGAGGCCTCTCGAATTCCGGCCAACCAGTTTTCCTGCTCCTTGGGAATCTTTCCATATGCAAGCAAGAGGTCACAGTAGCCATGAAGAACGGTTAAAGGAGTGCGAAGCTGATGACTCAAGTCGGAGATCAATTCACGCTTTTCTTTTTGCCCATCCGCACCTTTGTTATAGGCATCAAGAGTCACCTGGAGTTCTTCACCCAGGGCAACAAGACCTGCTGCAATGGCTCCCATCTCTCCGTCCCCATGAATTTGGGGACGACGACCAAAACGAAGGTGCGAATAATCCACCAACGTCCGAGTAATCTCTTCAAGAGCTTGGTCGGATGAACTTTTCGGCATCGATACTCGTTCCTCTGCAAACCGTTATTTTCATCGAAAAATGCGTTTATCCCCCATCTCGGGGAAAGCGAACTCATGCTCAATATTCGTCTGTTTCCCTCTAAAACACAACGTTATACCGACAGAGCTTCCCATGAAAAACCGATGCTTTCGCCCCCGGTTTCTGGATCTCAACAAGTCACTTCACCCGAAGGGAATCCCCCTCTCTACATGGAAAGAGGCGAAAGGCTCAGGGCAAAGTCGAAGGGCAAAGACTCCGAGAGAGACTCTCCCGGTTCGAACCCATAAATGGACCCGATCAACCCCTCAGCACCCGCCTCATCAATTCCCTCAAAAGAAGCGATGGTATCCACCAAAATTTGAGTGAGAACCGTTGCAGTAAGTGTACCTTCCGAGGCGACGACTCCCGGTTCCAGTTCCATGGTGAGCATCAAAATAGGGTCATCCAGGGTCAAGTCGGTGATCCAGACCCCGGCGCTGTCGATGAGCCGCACCGTCAATGTGGTCTCTGTCCCCTCCCCGGAGAAAAGGGGAATCAGGGCCCCTCAAAGCAAGAGAGGCCTATCCCCCTTGATGGATTGGCCTGCCTCCCCTAGAGTCTGGCCTGGAAGGAGGAGCATGAGCGAGCATCAGAAATCCGTCGGGGTCATTGGTTCACATGAGCCCGACTACCCCCGCCATCTGGTCCTGGAGGAGGCCCTTCGGAACAGTGGGCACACCCTCCACATGGGAGCCAGTAGAATCGGCTTCCCGTGGCGCCACTTTGCCATCGCTAAACATGTATTTTCTCTGCCCAAAGAGGTGAAGGTCATCTACGCGACAGAGGGAGCTCACAGACTGGTTCCCCTCATGAGTCTTTGGGCCAAAATGACGGGGCGGAAAATCTTGTTCGACCCCTTCCTCTCCCGATACAACACCCGGGTAGAAGACCGACAACTCTACAAAGCAGGAAGCCTTCAGGCCTGGATCGCCCACTGGCAGGATTGGTCCTCTTGCAAGACATCGGACTTCCTCATTTTTGATACGGAAGAGCATCGGGAGTATTTCTACGAACGCTATGGCTTGAAGGCCCCGGCAGCTGTGATCCCTGTGGGGGTTCCGGAAGACCTTTTTACGTACCCGCTCCCCCATGTCGCTCCCCCGTCAGGAACATTTGAAGTTCTCTTTTACGGGACCTTTATTCCGCTCCAGGGGATTGAAACCCTGGTTGAGGCGGCAACCCATCTGCCCGACGGCATTCGGATCACCGTCATTGGCCGCGGTCAGACCTACCCTCAGGTGATGGAGCGAGTGAAGGCCCTGGAAGTACCCACGTCAAAACTGCGGTTTCAGGAGCCAGTCCCCTTTGAAGACATCCCGCGAAAACTGGCGGAAAGCCACGTGGCCCTTGGCATCTTTGGGGGAACGGACAAGGCCGCCAGAGTGGTTCCCAACAAGGTGGTTCAGGCTGCTGCCATGGGACGTCCCATCATTACGGGAGACACTCCGGCCATCCGCAGATACTTCCAGGAGGGGAAAAACATCTCCCTTGTCCCCACGGGAGACGGCGAAGCCCTCGCAAAAGCTATCTTGACGCTGCGGGACAACCCGGATATTTGTGCAGCGTTGGGCGGGGGAGCAAGAGCGGTATTTGAGAAGAATTTTTCACTCGAAGCCATCACAAAAGAATTGGCGAAAGCCGTGGCAAAACTGGATTCCGGTGCCACCGCGCAAGAGGGGCAATAAAAGATCATGAAACGAGTATTGGTAACGGGCGGATGTGGTTTTATCGGCTCCAATTTCATTCGACTGATTCACGACGAGCGTCCCGACTGGCAGATCATCAATGCCGACGTGCTCACCTATGCAGCCAACCCCTACAACCTGAGCGATCTTCAGGACAGTGACCGATACCACTTCGAGCAGGTGGATATTGCAGACGGGGCTGCAGTAAAGACTCTCTTTGAAAACCATCAACCCGATTGGGTCTTTCACTTCGCCGCAGAGAGCCATGTGGATCGCTCCATTCATGGGCCTGAGGCGTTCATTCGCACAAACGTGATGGGCACATTCGCCTTGCTGGAGGCCGCCCGCCACACGTGGGGAGACTTCCAGGACAAGCTCTTCCTCCATGTGAGTACGGACGAGGTATACGGCTCGTTGGGAGACACAGGTCTCTTCACAGAGGAAACTTCCTATGACCCATCGAGTCCCTACTCCGCGTCAAAAGCATCCAGTGACCACCTGGTTCGGGCCTATCACCGGACCTATGGGCTCCCCATGAAGCTCACCAATTGCTCCAATAACTATGGCCCCTATCAATTCCCGGAGAAGCTTCTCCCGGTGATGATTTTGAATGCGGCTGAGGGCAAAGACCTCCCCGTCTACGGAGATGGGAAGAACGTGCGAGATTGGTTGCAGGTGACCGATCACTGTCGGGCCATTGTGGCCGTAGCAGAGCAAGGCCGTATGGGAGAAACCTACAACGTGGGTGGCAACTGCGAACGAAGCAACCTCCAGGTGGTCGAAGCCATTTGTCGAGGGGTAGCCGCGTATTTGAAGGTCGATGCAGAAACGATTCTCAACCGAATCATCTTTGTAAAAGACCGCCCTGGACACGACTTCCGCTACGCCATTGATAGCAGCAAGCTTCAGGGAGAAACGGACTGGGCCCCTTCCGTTCAATTTGAGGAAGGACTCCAGGATACCATCGCGTGGTACCTGGAAAATGCCGATTGGATCGAGCAAGTCAGAAGCGGGGCCTACCGCCAGTGGATGGAACTGAATTACACAGAAAGGCAGGAAGCATGATTAAGAAAGGAATCATTTTGGCAGGAGGAACCGGTAGCCGGCTTCATCCAGTGACCCTGGCCACCAGCAAGCAGTTGGTCCCCATCTACAACAAGCCCATGATCTACTACCCCTTAAGCGTATTGCTTCTGGCCGGGATTCAGGAGGTGTTGGTGATCACCACGCCCCAGGACCAGCGCGCCTTTCAAAACCTTCTGGGAGACGGCAGCAAATGGGGAATCACCATTGAGTATGCCGCCCAACCAAAGCCGGAAGGACTGGCCCAGGCATTCACCATCGGAGAGGAGTTCATCAACGGAGAGGGATGTGCCCTGGTTCTGGGTGACAACATCTTCTACGGAGACCAGTTGTCCACCAAGCTGAAACGGGCCTCTCAGCAAACAGAGGGAGCCACAGTATTCGCATTCCCTGTGGATGAGCCCGAGCATTACGGGGTGGTTGAATTCGATGCCAATGGCCAAGCCATTTCTCTGGAAGAAAAGCCCAAAGAGCCCAAGTCTCGCTTTGCAGTGACAGGGCTCTATTTCTACGATGCCCAGGTGGTGGAATACGCCAAAAACCTGAAACCATCGGCTCGAGGAGAACTGGAAATCACCGACCTCAATCGCCTCTACCTGGAAGCGGGCAATCTTCGCGTGGAGCGCTTTAGCCGGGGATACGCCTGGTTGGACACGGGTTCTCCAGACGCCATGATGATGGCCTCTCAATTCGTTCAGGTGGTGGAAAACCGCCAGGGAATGATGATTGCCTGTCCCGAGGAAATTTGCTGGCGCCAGGGATGGCTCACGGATGATGAATTGCGAGGCCTTGGAGAGGAACTCAACAAGACAGCTTATGGCCAGTACCTCATTCAATTGTCCTCGGAGGGCAAATGAACGTCATTGAAGGCCAAGTGCCCGGCGTAAAAATACTCGAGCCAAGAACCTTTGGAGACCCTCGAGGATTCTTTCGGGAAACCTGGCATGCAGACCGTTATGTGGAAGCTGGAATTCCGGGGCCTTTCGTCCAGGACAACCTCTCCTCTTCCGCCGCAGGTGTACTCAGGGGACTTCACCTGCAAGTGGCCCCCTCACTTCAGGGAAAACTGGTCTCCGTACCCAAAGGAGCCATTCTGGATATGGCGGTGGATGTGCGGGTAGGCTCCCCTACTTTCGGTCAGTCCGTTGTGGTGGAACTCACAGGAGAAAACGGCAAACAACTCTGGGTTCCCCCTGGATTTGCCCACGGATTCGTTTCCCTGGAAGACGACACCCTGGTGGCCTACAAGTGCACGTCCATGTATGACCCCGGCGCGGAAGTAAGCATCCGATGGGATGACCCGGCATTGAACCTGACCTTGCCCGGGGGTCCATTCCAGTTGTCTGCAAAAGATGAGGCTGCTCCATCTGTAGAAGCCGTCCTGGACCGATTACCACGGTATACCCCATGACCCGTCCTCGGATCCTTGTCACCGGTGGGAGCGGTCAATTGGGAGGGGCATTGGCGCCACTTCTCACCCCCCTTGGAGACGTCTACACCCCGTCACGGCAAGAATTGGACCTGGCCCAGCCCCGAACACTCTCAGACGTACTGGACCGATTACAGCCCCGGATGATCATCAATTGCGGGGCGTATACGGCAGTGGATCGCGCAGAAGAGCAACGGGACCTGGCCTTTACCATCAACGGAGAAGCCCCCGGCATCATGGCAACATGGGCGCGCCAACACGAAGCGGGCTTCATACAAGTCTCTACCGATTACATTTTCAGCGGAGAGGGAAACACACCCTACACGGAAGACATGGTCCCCTCCCCCATCAACGTATACGGAGCGAGTAAGCTCCAGGGAGAGCGCGCTGTATTGGCTGCTCATGAGGGTGCCCTTATTGTGCGAGTCGCGTGGCTGTATCACCACCAGGGGTCCAACTTTTTCAGGACCATGCTTCGGTTGGCGGAAAGCCGGAAGCATCTGACCATTGTGTCCGATCAAAGGGGGGCGCCCACCTCATGCCACGCTCTGGCGACAGCCTTGGTTACCCTGACAAAGACCGCATTGAGCCATCCCCTTCGCGGGGGTGTTTACCACCTTCCCCCCCAGGGAGAAACCGTTTGGTCTGAGTTTGCTCGAGCCATTTTTGAGAAAAGACAAAGGGAGGGAATGGGCGGCCCCATCACCGTTGAAGACATCCCCTCCCGGGACTACCCGACCCCTGCAAAGCGCCCTGGTTACTCGGTCCTTTCAGGGGCAAAGATTGCAGAAGAAATGGGGATTCAACTCCCCCACTGGCGGGAGCAGTTAGATATGGTGTGGACTGCCTACAAAGAGTTCTCCCCCCCGAAGTCATCTGAATAACCCCCACAATGCCTCACTAAAAAGAACCAATCTCCACCAAACTCTCTCCCCCTTTGGAATGCTTCTTGCAGTTTTCATGGCACGTCCTCATTCGAGGACAAATGACTGTTGTTGATGCTGATGCTGAAGTGAATTCCAAGGAGCTGCCTGTGCCTAATAAGTTGTTATTGTTTAAATTTATATTCTTATCAATCGCTCTCACGACCCTCGGTTTGATGGGGTGTGGAGACCCCGCCAATTCCAATGAAGACATTCTGGAAGAAGGGTATGGGGACGAAGGAAACCTCTCTTTCCCTCAATCAAATCGTTATGGTGACTCCCCGGCTCTTTCCGGCTCTGGGGAAGGGTCCACGGATGAATTGACCTTCCCGGTTTCGGAGACTGAATCTGCGGAAGAAGAGGAGGAAGAGGGTGCTTTTCCATTCCCTGAAGCCGAAGAACTCCCCAACGATTCAGAGGAGGAAAGGGCCGAGACCCAAGGAGAAGAAGACCTGGAAACTGACGATGGGGGAGAGGCCACCGGAGGCTCGGAAGAAGAGTTGTTCGATTATGAATGTACCAATGGTGATGAAGAGGAGTGTGTCACCTCATGCGGCAGCATTGGGTTAAGAGTCTGCAGCAAGGAATGGGGTCCATGCGTCCCTCCTGTGGAGATATGCAACGGGGTGGACGATGACTGCGACGGAACTGCGGACATCAATGCCCAGGACAGCGAATTGTTTTACCCGGATCAGGACAACGATGGTTCAGGAAATGGCGAACTGGGGGAATACCTGTGTGTTCCTCCCTCCAACTGGGTCGACAATGGAGACGATTGTAACGACGAAGATAGCTCTCTGGCTCTCGATTGTAGCGACCCTTTTGACGACTATGGGCTTTGTGGCGGGTACGATCTTTCCACCTTTAAAAGTGGCAATACCTCCCCACCCGAATTGAATGTTTTAGGGGTGTACGAGGCTATCTCCAACTCTGTCATCCACGTGGCGGTGACCCGCCCGACTACCATGGTGCTTGCCCTCTCCAGCTATGAGCCTGTGGAGTGGCACCTCCAGGTGTCCCCTGAGACCACCCTCGTCCAGGTGTTGGTCAACGGATATCATACCCAATCTGTAGTGGGGGTACCGGCGGGCGTTCCTGTAGAGGTTCGCTCCCACGAACAACAGTCCGGCAATTTTGGCGCGTCTTGCGGGTACGAATATCCCTACACCAACGGGGGAGGATGCGACACGGATGCCCTCGTGATTGGACTGGAGCAATACACGGGTCTGCAACTCACGTCGTTTGCAGGATGTTACCAGAAGTCCTCATTCACCCTGGAGTGAGAGAATTCAGGGGCCGGACCATCAATGACACTCGGCCCCAATGGGAAGACCTGAAGCGGAAACACCGCCCCCATCCTCTGCAATCCATTTGGTCATGTTAAGGGTGCTCTCATATCGAAAGAAATGAAGCCCGCCGGGCTGCTCCTCTCCCGTATTGTCGTAGGAGGTTCCCACCACCACCTTGTGGGTCTCATCCAGGCAGGCAGCACCGTCTGTTTGGCTGTA
>Ga0115011_10002491_pt1 | contig 12778 bp, 10 predicted proteins | sample TroAtlMetagenome_2_FD_88705 | JGI IMG/M metagenome (GOLD analysis project Ga0115011, IMG submission 88705) | Marine eukaryotic phytoplankton communities from Atlantic Ocean - Tropical Atlantic ANT8 Metagenome | ecosystem: Environmental > Aquatic > Marine > Oceanic | place: Tropical Atlantic... | reverse complement strand
TACCTGCACCAACCGTACCAACATTATAAACTTCTTGATTTTCTATATGATAAGGCCATGACATTCCACAATTCGTAAAACTACAACCTGATGTTATTATATTTTTATACATTTTATTTGTAAATAAATGGGTCTCTTTTTCTTAATTCTTTGACTTTCTTTTTGAAAGCAAAGTGTAACCTTAGTTTATAAATTTGATATTTAAACCATTGTATTATTTTCATATTTACTCCATATCTAAATGATACTTAATTATTGCCCGAATTCTATTGTTTTCCAAATCACCATAGTCATTAGCATCAAAATTTTCCATGTTAAAATTTTCTCCCTCATGGTCGACTTCAGTCATACCATTTTCAATTAAATTTTTATGTGCTTTATAAGCTTTTAATTTCCTCAACCAAAGATTTGTCTTTCCATAATTATAGTGATTAATTATTATTTCATGTCCTAACTTACCATTAGGATATTCATCACCCTTTTCTGATAAACTATCGTACCCCCACATTATATCATGAACTAAAGGTATTGACTCATTTACCTTTTCACAATTCCATATGTATTTAGTAAAACTACCTTCATGTTCGTAGGTATGTGTATTGTATTCTAAAAAATCATTCAGATTAAAATCAAAAACTTCTAACTCTTTAGTAATATCACCCTGTTCAACGAAAGAATGATATTGAATATCTTTTCGTGATTCTGTAGGAAACCTTCTCACCTTTGAGGTTTGTTCTGTAACATCCTTATCCAACTTACACAATAGTTCAGGTATCGATGCAACCTTAATATCCTTTTTATTCAAGTATTCCGTGTATTCAATTAGACTTATATGGTCTCTCAAAACGATAAATTCATCTAAATCAATGTTACCTATCCATCTTGTTTTATTACACACCTGTGAAGTAATATGTTGAATTTGTGCATGTTGTGCATAATGCCATGCCTTCAAATAATCTTCTCCACTAAATAAGTATTTGTCTTGTTCGTTTATGTATGTAATTCCGCAATTCCACTCAATTAAAGTCACAATTCCCTTATCTACATAGTCTGATATCATTTTATAATCTCGTGGGAAAATTTTTTGTAAATCTTCAAGTCTTCCATGATAGTATAAATAAAAGTGTTGAACTCCAAGTAGTAGATGGTATTCCACCCATTGTTTTACACGATACGGGTCTTGTAGGAAAAGAGTTGACATTACAAAATCAAACTTCTGATACTTTTCTATCATATCCTCTATCGTACCTATTACATTAATTTCTTCGAAATTTATAAACAATCTGTTTAAAGCCCTTATATCCATGATTTCACTTGTCTGATTCTCTTCAACAAAATACTCTTTATTATCAAGGTTGATTCTGTTTTCTCCATCGATAAAATCAAATACCTTTTGGCACTCATTACCAACATCCATTTCACTCTCAATCATATCGAGTTTAACTTTTGAAGTTTCACTTGTCCAACAAAAATGATGAACAGGTATAAGATGTGACCAATCTCTACTACAATTTAACCACTCATCTCCTGTAGGCTCTCTACCATTTTCCAACAATACAACATGCTGTCCACCCCCAAGATTGATGTGTCCTTTTTGTAAGACCACTTTTGTTAAATCGTTGCCCCTTATACGATGAGAAAGATTTCCCACATTTGGAAAAATTTCAAATAAATTATCCCCATACTCAAAATCACTTAATTTACCATCAACTCCAAATCTATCTACTAACTTACCCAAGTTAAAATCATATTTATTATCTTCACAAAATTTGATTGTACTTTTTAGAGAGATGTCACTTCTATATCTTGCTGAGTGCCATCCACTTTGATTGTATACTTGAAATTCATCGATATCTGCAACAGACCACCAATCATTTGGTTTTGTGGATGTGACATTGTTATATATCTGAGTAAGAATATTTGAAGTCATCGGTTCATCTCTCATGTCTTCATATACTTTGATATCGTGCCATCCAAGAACCTTTTCTATTTCTTCAAAATTTACCTTTTCAGATTTACCCCAAACCACGATGTGAAATCCTTTACTTTCGAAACCTTGTTTCTTATAGTGTCGAATAAACGCATCTAATAATTTTGGTTGTAGACCAATTGTTGTAACTAAATTGACCATTAAATATAACCCTCTGTTGTATTATTTAGTTCATTAAGTCTCAAATATTCTGTTAGAACCTCATTAGAAATTTGATTATTTACCAACATTTCACCCGAATGGTGATAAAAATATTCCCAAGGCTGTTTGTCTAATTCATAACCTAAATCCATCATATCATAATACATTTTAGTTCCAAAATAAGGAGACAATATAGATAATACATAGTAGTCTGCTTGAATTTTTTCTGCTAATTTAATGGTTTCACGAACATCATCGTCTGTTTCACCAGGAAAACCTGCCATAAAATATGCAGTAAAAGGAACTCCAGCGTCTTTCAATAATTTTGCACCTTCAATCATATCTTGAGTTGTTTCATCTTTTTGTATTTGTTTCAGTATTCTATCACTACCACTTTCAAAACCTAATTTAACTCTTTTACAGCCAGATTTTACCATTAATTCTGCTATCTCTTCATCTAAATGGTCGGTTCTTGCTTCACATTTCCAAGGCATATCTAAATTTTCATCAACTATTCCTCGTAATATTTGTTTTACTCTTGGTTTTTTTATTGTAAAAATATCATCAACAAAATAGACTATTGTATTATCTTTAATAATAAGTTTAGACTTGTCTTCACTATTACCTGAAGCAGAGTAGTCGTATTTTTTATGATTCCAATGATTTTCTTTCAAATGTCTCATCTCACTCAAAACAGATTCGGGTGATCTATATTGAGTTTTATCTCTTTTCCAATGAAAGGGTGAAGCACAATAATTACATCTATATGGACACCCTCTAATTGAACAAATATAAGAGACATCTATAATGGATTTTTCTTCTTCGGATACATTCCAAAATGCATCTCTTTCAGGAAATGGTAACTCATCTATGTTTGGATTAACATCAGCATCACCGATGTTTATAATTTTTTTACCCTCTCTACATACAACACCTGAAATGGTATTCGGCTGTTTTCCGTTTACCAAATCTAACATTGCCTTTTCACCTTCTCTCTGTACACTATAATCAATACATTTCAATGTATTCAAAAGATTATGGTCTAATGTGGCATGTACACCACCAATTACTTGTTTAATTTTTGGGTTTCTTTGTCTGATTTTTGTTGATAATAAATCAATTGAAGTGACATTTGCTGTATAAGATGTATATCCAACCCAATCGGGTTCGTACCTCAAAATTTGTTCTGTAACTTCTTCCCACAAAGGATGATTTGGATTTTTAAAATATTCTTGATAATTCAAAAAACCTTTTTCTCTATGTATGATAGAATATTTTGTAAATGTGGATTCGGATTGATAATCAGCGTTGTATAATTCACAGTGGTGACCACCTTTATTTAGATATGACGCAATATATGCTATACCAAGTGAATTAGCATTATAATGTGAACCCAACAACCTATAGAAAGGTGGATTTACAAGCAATACTTTTTGTGTGTTCATTTGTGACCTGTAATCTGTAAAGTATATCTAAACTCAGTTCCTATGTTTGCTGCAAAATGTTCAGTACTACCATTCCATAGTGCATAATTTCCTCTGACCCATTCCACGAATGGATGTCCTTCAAGCTCAAAATAATGTCCACTTTTCCAATCATCTAAAAAGAAAAGAATCTTTTGGACATTCTCCGATTTACAATTAAATTTCTTTGTGTAAGCATTATAAGCATCAGAATGTTTAGGAATAATTTCATTAGTTCCCATTCTATAATAACATACTCCTATATCCTTAAGTCCACGCTCTTTTGCAAAATCAATAAATTTATTGTTCCAACTTGGAACTCTATCTTTGTAGTTTGCCATTTTACCTGAAAAAGATTCGACTGGGTTTTCATATCCATTCTCTCTCCACTTCTCAATTGCATATTCGTCATTGAAGATTTCTTTTCTATAATCTAAATCTTTAAACTCGTCATCCCAAAATGGTTCTATGTATTTTAATTCCATTTAAACTGTTCCATAAATTTATTGAAATGTTTTTGCCTATTATAACTCATGTATTTATCTTGATTGTATATTACCTTGTCAACAAGTGAATTATAATATATATCATCTAACTTTTTCCTATTCATTTTACAAACTCTATCTATTTCAGAAAAAACTAATTTGTATCTTTCATTGGCATCAAAACAATCATCATAACTTTCATCAAACAACTCTGAAAAAGTTTCAAACCCAAGTTCTTTTATATGATGTAATGATTTGTACCCACCAATAAGTATAAGAGGATTTAGTAAAAAGCCTTTGAATACCTTTTCCGTAAGGGCGGTAATCCAAGCATAAGATTCTGATTTTGTATTTGTCCAAAAATAACTTTCTGTTATTACACTAAAATAAGTATTTTCGAAATGTTCTTGTGGATATACTCTATAATCACCAAGATTTTTCATATCTAAGACAATTGGATTCTCATGTTTCAGTAAAGATATCAAACCAAACTTATCTAAGTTATGCTTAAATAAATCGTCAACCAACCTAACACGAAATTCTTTAGGGTCATTGTTGTAACAAACATACCTAAAATTTCTTTCTTGTCTTTTAAGTTGACTTCTTTGACAAACATTTTGATTAGGAAAAAATACATCGAAATTTTGAAAAATCATAGTATCAATATATGCAGTATTCATTTTAGATGGTATTTTTTGACTTGTATTCCAAAGGTCGAAACTTTTTTGAAAGAATATATTGAAATCAATTAAAAATACTTTCTCTTCATCTATTTGATTATCAACTAAGTTTTTTCTTATCTCATCCAATCTTTCATCTAAAATAGATTCGTACTCGTAACAAATGACTAATATAAAATTTTTATTTTTTAATAATTCTTTAATTTTCTGTGAGTGAATACTAAGTAAAGTCCACTCTTGTCCTTCCATACTACCAACTAAATCTATAAGAATTAAATTTCTTGAATTGTTGTAACCAGAATGGATATTTTCAATTAAAATATCATTAAAAGTAAAAATTTCACTATCGAGAAAATTATTTTTACCAAATCTATCGAATAATGTACCTTGTATTGTTTTGTTCGTTAAATGGACTACATTGTAATTCATAATCTACGGAGTAACTCATCAATAAGTTTTTTATTTTGTTGTATTTCTAGCTGTTTCTTATTGTGTTTCAGAATTGGAACCATTTCTTTGTAGATATCTTTCCAATCAGAGAGTGGAAGTTTAGTCAATCTAACTATCTCATTAATTATCATTTCCATTCTTGTACCTGGATGAAACTCATTATCGTATGATTCGTCAATCCAAGGTGAAAATGTTTTAAATCCCCACTCTTTAAGTTTCCTCAAAGTATGTGGTGTACCAACTATTATAAATGGATGATAATTGAAAATTGGTTTATATGTTTTTTCATCAAGAAACAATGAATTCTCGCTATACACGGATTCAGTTACAACACTAAAAAAAGTCTTTGTGTACAACCAATCTACACTTGTTATGTAGTGATTTGTATTCCATTCTTCAACATCAGCCACCAAAGGTAAATGATTGTCAACCAAGTCCTTCCAAGCAAACATAGACTTACTTCTTATTTCAGGACTCGTATGTAAATGAAATTTAAAATAATTTGATAGATGAGAATTTTTACTAAATTTATAGGGAGCCAAATCTTCGGATGGATACGAAACTAAAAAGTCTCTCTTCTCTACACTTAATTTACTATGTAACCAAGATATGAATGCCATACGATGTATTCTTGGAGCCCTATTGAGTAGAAGAAAATACTTATCTCGTTCTGAAGATTCCTCATCAAATTTTACAATTGGTTGAATCTTTTCGTAATCATCAAATATTTCATTATTGAATGGGATTACATTTATGACATTACCCTGATTATTCAAGGTTCTCCAAACTCCATAAAGTATTTGTATATTTAGGTTTGCAGAAACAAATACAAGCTGTCGACTATCGATTTGAAAGTTATGAATCTCTTCGTGTATCTTTTCAAATATTTTAAATTGGAATGGGTCATATCCTTCGTTTGCCGACCACAATACTATTTTACAAAGTTTGTTTTGTGTTGCCTGTATTGCCAAGTGACTCATACCTGAAAATAAAGTATTTTTTGCATCAGGTTTTGTACCCAACCATCCCTCAGGTGGGCCTTGGGTTTCGAGTAAATAATAAAAAGGTTTGCCAGTTGCGATAGCCTGAGTTGTTGTCATAACCTCATGTTCAATATCAAACATTTCTAATAGTTCATTCAAGTGAGGTGGTGCAGGCCCATACCAAGCATCTTGACCTTTTGGTAAATCTTCTAAACCATTAAATGGGTCACCGTGTGTGATGGGTCTTTGTATTTCACCATTTGGTAGAAACCCACCCCAATTATCAAATGCAAAAATCATCAATACTCCACATGGTCAGGAATTTCACATTCACATTTAAAATCAATGATTTCATGATTAGTACCGAATAATTTTTCTCTATTAACAACACTATACTCTAAGTTTGACAATCCATCATCATCGGTATTAATTATTCCACCTTGTACATCTTCAACAAATCTTCTCTCATTAATACTCGTGTCTTTTTGATGAACCCATTTACCACCCACCATATCATTTCGTTTATGATCTTGAGAGAAAAATCTACCTGGTCTATTTCTATAAGGTAAAGTTGTATTAGGTATCTTGTCAAGATTTTCACTATCAACCATACATCCATCTAAAAATCCATTATTTTGATATCCACTTTTATCATATACCACTTCATTGATGACATTGGAAAAATCATAAAAAAGTTTTGGGTTTTTAGGTGTGGGATAATCTGTCGAATAAAAGTCTTCGATTTCATCTTTATCTAAACATCTATCCCACATACATATTTGTGCAATATCACCTGTAAAATAAATTTGGTTTTCTTTTCTTGGGTCACCCACACCTATATAATAAGGATTACCACCATATCTTTTCAAAGGTGATTGAAATCCTAATGGTGATTGAGAACCATGACCAAATCTTGAATCCGATTCTTCTCCGTTAAGATAGAATCTAATTTGTTCAGATTCTACATCAACCGTAACCATGAGATGAGTCCACAAGTCAGGTCTTCTTTTTATCCACATATATGAATGATTGTTTTGTGAATCAAATAATCCAAATGAATATGCATCAGAGTTATCCCAACCTATTCCCATCTGAAAACTTGGTCGTCCTAAAATATATTGATGTATGAATTCTCTATTTTCTATATCTCCAATCAAATACTTTGGTATATCGAATCTATCTTCAGCACGAACCATAACAGACCATGTAAAACTCTGACCTGTCAATTCTCTAATAGATTCATTTGGAATTATTTTTATGTAATCACTAATTCCATTGAATCGGAGAAAGTTAATATTTTGATTGTCTGTATGATTCATAAAAGTATCTTTAGCTAAACCTTTTTGTTTAACTCTATATAAAATATCATCATCTTCCATACCCCAATTCCAATAACCATTGGAGTATCCATTGATTTGTTCATAATGTTCTTTGGTAAATAATATACAACCACCAAAGTACTCTTGATATTTTAATCCATAATCAAATTGTTTTACATGGACTGCCAAATGTTCAACTTGTTCAGGATAGGAATAATCGCACGAATCATCTTCGGGTAACATATCAATATCGTGGAAACAGAAATAATCAAACCCTTCTTTTTGTGCAACATCAAATGCTACATTCTTGGATATACCACGATTGAAACCACTAACGGAATCAGGAAATGTTTGATTTGCTACAAAAATTTTATATTCAATATCTTTGTTTTCAAAAAATTTATCCATATGTGGTATAAACTTTTCAAGATGTTCCCTTCGATTGTAATGGGGGATACATATTGCTAATTTATTTTTCATTAGTAACTCTTATGTCCGTTAAATAAAGAATGTCCGTCTACCAATGGATACTTTTCTTTCAATCTTTCTATAAGTGAATCTTTGGGATATTCTCTCATTGCCCTTCTATTATGTTCTACTTTCCATATAACAGAATCATAAATCTTTTTTAATTCCTTTTCATCCATTTCACATAACCTTTTAACATTCTCCAATATTATTTCTAATCTTTTTACTGGGTCACCATCTTCATCATAACTCTCATCAAACAATTCGGGAAATGTTTTGAATCCCCTTTCCCTTAGATATTCAAGTATACCATAATTACCAGCCACCATAAATGGATGGGACACAAGTGCCTTACAAGTTTTTTCACTAATCAATAAACCATCATTATTTGAGTATTCATGGTGAGATTCCGTAATTATACTAAAATAAGATTTAGCTGTAACTATTGGATTAAATGTTCCAAATGACCAATCACATTTTTCAGTATAAACTTCTTCTAACTCATAACCTTTTGGTAGTTCAATATCTCTATCTCGATAGGAACAGAATCCATACTTCAACAAATCATTTTTTTCTAACCAGTCCCATACGAAATCACGATGTGAATGATAATGGTAATTTAAACAATTAAAAATCTTTTCCTTTGGAGAATTTAAATCTACATCTCCATAATTCTCATCCCAAGCATAATCCCATCCAACACCAAACTCACCTACTAACGGATATGGTAATTTATTATTTAAGATATTTTTACATCTGTAAATAAAATATTGAGTTGTGTGTAAATATTCTTTATCATGTCTACCATTTAGGTTTAATATCAAAAGTTTATCAAGTGGTATACCCTTTTGTTTACAAAAATGTTCGAATCTATTTGCAACCTCTATTGTCATTGATTCAGTACCAAAGTCTACTACGAGTTTATTCAAAACTTCATCGTACAAAAATGAGGATTGAAATTCATCTACAGGTTTATCTTCTGTTTTTAAAAATTTAGTATCTTCAAAATATAACCATGTAAAATCAAAGTCTCCGTTTTCTGTTCCTTCAACAAGTGTTTTTTTAATATAATCTATTTCTTGTTCTGTCATGATATTTTAAAAAACTCGTGTTTATTCAAAAATTTTTCTTTTTGATTTATTTTGTATTTGAGAGATGTCAACCCATCCTTTTTATAATCATCAAGTCCTCTTCTGACTTTATTAAAAAAGTGAATCTGATTTTGACGAGATTCATGGTGTACATACTTTGTGTTATGCCATCCATTCTCATCATGCTCCAAACAACTAAATTTACCATCTCTTCTATAAGGTATCAATATATCAGAACCAACTTGTAAATTATCTTCCGTCAAAATCCCACCTTTAATAATTGCATGATTATCGTTACCACTCTTATCTATAATTCTACCCGATACTGAATTATCAAAATCCCAATATCCAACTACATTTTTTGCAGATTTATAAGTTTCCGAACCTGACTTCCAACCAGTATATGTTTTTTGCTTAGTAGACACATACGGAACACCATTATTAAAAACACTTCTGATTTCAATGGGACTCAGAGGTTTATTCCACATCGTTATCTGTGCAACAAATCCTTTGAAATAACCTTCATCTCCATGTTTTGCATGTGGATTTGCACATCCTATGTAATACGGTACAACATTTGTTTTTCTCTGTGAGGAATAAAATTCTTTTGGTGAATTATTTACCTCTACACCATTTGTGAACATTCTCAATCTTTTAGTAAGATGGTCTATTGTAAATACCACATGACACCATTGTGAATTTGTTCTGTCTGATACGACCATATGCTGTTCACCAACGGAATCCCAAAGACTACCTTTATACTGTAAACCACTTGTAAATGCTATACCTGTATGATGTCCTGGTCTCGTAAATATGTGAAATTCATCATAATCTTTACCTTCATTTAAGATTAAATCTTCACTTGGTTTTACCCAAGCCTCAATTGTAAACGAACCATCAAGTGTGGTGGAAATTGAATTGGTAAGGGGTATTTCACAAAAATCCTTACCTGTAAATTCCATTACATCCATAATGGTAGATTTGGTTTGCTTACCTCGTCCTACCCATTGTTCTTCTAAAGGTATACCACCTTGTCTACATCTATATAATAAATCATCATCTTCGAATCCCCATCCCCAATATTTGTTCGAAAATCCGTTTACCCATTTAAAATGTTCTTTATTGAATAGTGTAACTCCACCAATGTATTCAGGATAGATAAGTTTATAATTGAATTTACTCAACCTTGAGGCAAGATGTGTTGGTTTGTCAACCCATGAGTAGTCACATGAATCATCTTCAGGTAACATATCGATATCATGAAAACAAAAATAATCATATCCTTGTTTTTCGGCAACATCATACCCTACATTTAATAGCCATCCACGATTAAAAGGTCTATCGTCCTCCTGTTCGATTACAAAGATTTTGTAATCAATCTCCTTGTCTGATAGAAAATTATCCATATAGGGCACAAATCTGGCCAGGTGTTCTTCTCTATCACGATAAGGTACGATGATAGCAAGTTTAGGATTTTTTACTAACAATGTCTACCCAAATAGTTTTTTTACAACTGACTTTTTATCACTTTCTGTACCTAATGCCTTTGCTATTTCAGCGGCTACATCAGCTGCACTTGCTTGTGGTTGTGCAGGTTGAGGTGCAGATGGATTTTCAGCGTACGATTTGATTATGTTATAAATCTCCCATAACTTCCAATCTATTGCCTCTACTTTTTCTTCTAAATTAGTTAAACTTTTAACTACTAAAGTATCTAATTCAGATGAAACTGCTTTACTTGTACCTGATTCTAAAATATCTCTAGCATCAGCTTTGTCTGTCTTTTTAGTTGCCATAATAACTCCTTAAATTACAACTTCGATTATTTCGTGTTTGTCTTTATAGTTTTCTCTATTCACGATTCTAAATTTTGTATTATTCAATCCATCCTTTTTTATACTATTTTCAAATTTTAATATTTTTTTGTTGAAAATATTTTTATTGTGAGAGATGGCAGGATGAATACTATCATTTGGGTTTCTTAATTCAGTCAATTCTTCAACATTTCCTATATAACCATAATAACCTTCTCTTCTATAAGGTAAATATCTTTCTTCAGATGTTTTAGTCCATTTTTTTCCTAACTCAACATTTTTGTTAAATAGATGATTACCATTACCACTCATGTCGAAAACAATGTCTTCATAACCACAATCAAAATTATGATGTAAAACAGGTATATGAGATGTCGTGTACTTACCTGAACTACTTGTAATTCCATCATTATATATTTTAGAAATTTCAGTATCGGTTAATGGACTATCCCACAATCCTAATTCTGCTATATCTCCTTTATAAAAATTTCTCCAAGAATTTGAATCAGGATTTCCAACTCCAACATAAAAGTTCTTTCCTAAATAATCTTTTAGTTCTGAAGATACTGATGTTGTCTGTGCAAATTCACCATTTAAATATAAGTGAAGAGATAAACTTTCTAATTCAACAACCAATGAAGCGTGATTCCATTCTTTTGCCCGTACTGGTTTTGAAAAGACTAAAGAAGGCCTTTCAGATTTATTCCAAACCACTCCTTTTAATCTACCCTCGTGAGTTATTGATAAACCTGTGTGATAACCAGGTCGACCAAATATAAAATACTCACATCTATTATTATCTACATCAGCGCCATGTTCAGGATAATCATTTATACGAAACCAAACTGACATCGTAAAAGAACCCAAAGTTGTCTTTCTTAGCATATTGTTATGAGGAGTGATATGAGAATAAGACATTCTTCCATTATAACTTGCAAAAGATTTTCTCAATGGTTTTTCGATAATAGATTTTAATCTAACTCCTTTTGTAACCATCCTTAATAATAAATCTCTATCTTCGAATCCTAATCCCCAATAATCATTTGAATATCCATTAATTAATTCGAAGTGTTTTTTATCAAATATTAATGCACCACCAAAATGTGTATCATTGAGTAAATCAAAATCATTAAAATCTTCAATACTTTCATGCTCTCCAAACTCCATTGGATAAAGACCTGAGTACAAAGATATAGGATACTTATTAGGAGTGTAATCAAAATTAGATAATGGTATGAAATCAATATCATGAAAACAAAAGTAGTCAAACTTGTCTTTCATTAAAGAATAACCGATATTGAATAGTTTTCCTTTGTTGATAGGACGACCTGAAGTTCTTTGTTTTATAAAAACTAACTTGTAGTAAAAATCTTTTTGTTCAACTACAGCACCGAAGTGTTCAGTAAAGTTATCAATGTGTTCTTTATTATAAGGTAATATAACTGCTAATTTATTCATACTCTATATTTTATTGATTCCACTTTTATTTTGTCCCATTGGGAATAATCATTGTAATTTTTACCACACATTTCTATCATAAATCTTTCATCGTTAATATTGATTCTACCAACATTGTCAATGATGTAATCAAACATTTTTTTATATTCTTCATGAAAAGTATAACTTTTTTTAATCCTCGATACATCTCTTAGTCTATTTAGAACAGATACATCCCATTTAAAGTGATTTACTTGAATAAAACAATTTCCAACAGGATATCTTAAATCATTCATCCACCTATCACCATAAGTATCTTGACCATCAATTATGGCGTAATGTTGACCATTTGTTACTTGTATATCACCTTTCATTACCACAGTTTTATTAGGACAGGCATTTGAAATAGGATATCTAAATGTACCAGCTAAAGGAAACTCATCCCAAATATCACTAT
>Ga0115011_10002490_pt1 | contig 12778 bp, 4 predicted proteins | sample TroAtlMetagenome_2_FD_88705 | JGI IMG/M metagenome (GOLD analysis project Ga0115011, IMG submission 88705) | Marine eukaryotic phytoplankton communities from Atlantic Ocean - Tropical Atlantic ANT8 Metagenome | ecosystem: Environmental > Aquatic > Marine > Oceanic | place: Tropical Atlantic... | reverse complement strand
ATGTAAAATTCGTTCTATCAATTCTTAATCCATTAATAGCATTATAATAGTGTGCATTAATAGACTCATTTGCTTTACCATATTCAAAGTCATTAATCAGAGGGATATTATCAGTGTCAATATCAGTATACACACCTAAAGTAAGAGCATCTACCTGAATGCTATTTGATGCATATCCATTTTCTGGTGTAAATGATAATGCAAAATTACCACCACTTAATACTCCAGTAAAGACTCCAATAGGATTAACTGTTCCTATTCCAGCATTAGATAAGAATGGGCCAGTTTGTACAAAAGTATTGGTACTATCATGGTTAAATTTAACTTCAGATACAATTCTTGTAGATCCGACACTGACCTGAATTATAGATTTAGCAGCATTAAACAAATTCGAATCAAATTCAACAATACTTGTTGTTCCTACTCCAACTGCATAATTAGATTGATAAAGTGCACTTCTTTCAGAACCTTCTGCCTGACCAGTTGCAAGGAATCTATATGTTCCTATTCCAACAGAAGTTTTACCAAATCCAACAATATTAGAACTAATTTCAATCTCATCAGTTAAATCATTCTCATATTGTAAAGAGAATACGGATCCATCAAGATCTCCACTAAAGGATCCCATTAACGTACCTGAATATCCGTCTATAGGATTATGAGTATCTAAGAAATATTCAGAAATATAAGTATCTGTTCCATCATGAGTAACATATATTTCCACATAATTCATTTCATCCGTTGTTTTATTCACCAAATGATTCTGAACATGGAAAGAATCAAACTTAGTAGAATCTACTTCTATAATTGATGTAGTGGTGACACCAGAAGTGGCTGTTGTAGCAACACCCACAAATCCAGTTTTATTAACAAATCCTATTGGGAAAGTTCCAATACCTGTAGAAGAATCAAAAGTTTTCTTAATTTCTTTTAAATCATAATCATAATCATATGCATTTGGATTTGGTGTAAATCTAAGAACAGATGCACCCAATGAATTTGTCGCAATACTAAAGTTTCCGATATTATAATCATCTTCTAAATTAGATTTTTCTAATAAAACATTATTTGTTCCATTATTTAATATAACTAAATCAGTAGTCTGAACAACAGTAGAATCTAAATTAGTAACTCTATAGAAAATATTCTGATAAGAAACATTACTTTGTAACTCAATAAGATCTAAGTATTCACTTGGATCACCCTCAAGATTGGAGAATTGCTGATTGATATTATCAATCTTAAGAACCTCATTACTTAAAGCAAGAGAATAATCAGATAAAGCCTTATTTTGGAGTTTTATGAATCGAGATTGAGTGGCACTATTTCCAAAATCATATGCCTCATCATAATCATTAATAGTCCAAACTTTAGCATCTTCTACAACATCTTGTATTATAATTGAGAAATCAGTACTAGATGTTCCAACTCTCCAAGATCCATCTGTAGATATTCCACCAGTAGATCTTGTTGTAGAACCTATTCCAACATCAGCAAAATTCTTAAGTCCACTAGTATGAAGTAATGCACTTACTGGACTTCTTAATTCATCAAATCCTTTTGTACTCTTAACAGTATATGAAAGATTTTGATAATAATCATTATCAGGTATTACCTGAGTATCTAAATCAAGTTTTCCAATATCATCAGACCATCCAATATTCTTCTTAACAGAGAATTTAACAGTATATTTTCCTAAGTTCTCTTGAACACTAGAAATAGTGGCTATTGATCCTGAAGTTTGTCCAGTGACAATATCACCAACCTTTAACTCATAACTACCAAATACTTTAATAAAGTCATCTTCAGAATGAGTAATTACTAATCCTATTACAACCTCATCTAATATCAGTTCTTCACCAATAATAAATTGATTGGATTCTTCAACTGTAGTGAATGATGGATAATTATTTTTATTAATTATCATTGCAAATGAACCTTGATCAGTTGCTGCTATTCCAGTATTAGTGGATACACCAATTGTCTGAAGATCTATTGTAACGCTATCATTTAGACCAGTAGCATAATTAGAAACTTTACCGAATTTGTATCCATAATCAGCACTATTAAATCCAGATCCAGCTGAACCAACACGACTAACTCCTTCTATAAAGACTTCATCATTAACCAAGAATGGAAAAGTTGAAAATCCTGATGAAGGTGTATCTAGGTAACATGTAAATATTCCCGTTGAACTGGATTCAATAGATGAAATACCAACTCCATTATCATTATTGATGGTGAATAATGTAGTAGGTTCATCAGGAAGACCATTTGGAGGACTTATAATATCAACTCTGGAAATAGCAGATCCTGATAAGGACGGACGAAGAATACCTCTATCAATTTTTTCTCTTGTCGTAGAATCTACAATAACAATATCTGGAGCATCTATGAATCCAGATCCACCACTAGTAATACTAACAACACCTATAGTATTGGAATTTTTAATAGAAATAAGCGGAGATATTAATGCAGTTGGTTCCAAAGTACTATCTGCAGAATACTCAAATCCTTCATTGATAATTCTTACTTGCTTAATATTACCAATAGTTTTTGATTTTGCAATAACATAACCACCAGTTCCTTCTGTAGAAGATGATCCGACAAAATTGGGCAATTTCTTGTAATTAACTCCACCAGAAACAATAGAGGCAGCATGAATACCACCTGTCTCATTTAAAGACTTAGTAGTATATGAAATAGAATCACACTCAGTATCAGAATATGATAATTTTTCTGGAACTTGATTTAAAGTAAAATCAAATGAGGTAGTACCAACTCCAATAACATTATATGAATTGTTAAAGAGACTATCTACAAATGTTATTTCAGAATAATTAGAAACTTCAGTGTCTGCTGTACTAATAAATCCAGATCTTTCGAGAGAGTAGTACAACTTAGATGGATAAGATGAATCATGATTAAGTGTAGTTGTAGTTCCACTACTGACTATACTGAATGTATTTGTAGTAGATCCTGTAGATACAAAATTATTCTTAAATTCATTATCATAGTAGAATTTTAAATTATAATTTGATAAAGAGGAGTCTGATAAATCAAATACTAAGTTATTATTTTTAACAACCTCAAGTTGAGGATTAATTTGATAGAACTTACTAGTTCCAAAACCAGCTGCTGTAATATCAACAACTTTTGGTGGGTTAGATAAACAATCTACAGATGTTTCTGATAATTGAATGAAATTTTCATCAACAACGTATGTAAAGTATGAGGTATTACTAGTTAATCCAGTAGGGAAAGTTCCAATACCTGTATAGAATACCTTATCACCTCTCTTAAATCTATGATTATCAATTCTAATAGTGTCAGCAGAAACGTCTATATTTGTGTAAGATGTCTCAACTGGATCAATTAACATATAACCTGTTTCAGAGTCTCTTATAACCCTTACAGCAGTAGATGTACCAATTCCAACTGATAGGTCTGGTTTAACATCCAACTTAATTTGGTCTCCAAATTTTAAATTGGATGTGGCAACCGTAGATATTGCAACTGTTCCTGTTATTCTCTGAAGTTCTCCAGTTATTTGTGGGTAATTGGTTGTGAATGTATACTTATCATCATAATCAGCACCACCAGCAGTAAAGAATAACTCAGCAGTACCATATTCCTGAACAGTATCAGGGTTAGTAGTACCAATACCTACAAATACATTGTTAACTGTTTTTATACCAATGGTATTTGGAGTGACATCAGAAACATAAACCGTTGATGGAAGACTAAATGTATCTGTAGTGATAGCTATCCCTGTAGCTACTACAATGTTAGCTTCACCACCCCTATCAAATGTTAATTCCTGATCAACTTTGAATGGATGATTCTCAAGATAAATTCTTTGAGTCGGTATATTTCTTGTAATTATTTCTGTAGAACCAAAACGGAAAGAAGTCCTATGGGTGACTCCTGCTGTTGTACCAAATCCAACTGATTGTGTTGGATTAAAGTAAACTATATCATTTACTTCTGATTCGAAAGAATCTGTTGTTTTCTCAATAGTAAAAGAATCTGGAAGATAGGTTATAGGTGAAGTTATACTATGAGCAAGTCCTGTTGATCTTACAACTCTTAATGCTTTAAGATCTCTATAGATATTAAGAATTTTTAGTTCTTCAGTATTTGTTCCACCAATTTCAACCTTGCTTCCTATTGAAAGAGAATTTGGTATTGAACTAACATATATTTCTGTTGTTACTCCCGTTGCGGATGGTATTACCTCTGAAATTATTGATGCAGATTGAGAAGAAATTCCAATTTGATAGTTTCCATCTAGTTGAGTTAGTGCTGGAACACTAGAAGAAATACCAGATGAAGTAGAAACACCAGAAATTACAATATTATTATTGTTTATCCAATTATGATCTTCATGAAATCTTGCTGTACTAATAAATCCCTGAGTTGTACCAATAGAAATAATATTAACTTTTACTGTCTTATTATCCACCCAACTGAATACTCCTTCATATGAAGATGTTGTGACACTTACACCAACAACATCCTTACCTTTTAACGATGAAACCTTAGCAACTACTCCAAAACCACCACCATTGTTGTCAAAATCAATAGAATCATTAATTTTATAATTTTCTCCTGCTGAAATAACCGATAATTGGTCAACTGAACCATCAGTAACTGATTGTATTTCTATTTTTTGATCTTCGAGTTCATTTGTTTCGATAATAAAGTCATTATCAGCATTTTTATCAGCAACTCTATAAGGAAATGTGTTTCTTTTTAAATCTGAACCCTTAAAATCAAAATCTTGGTCGATATTTTGCTCTAAAGGAACAGATCTATAAGAATTTCCGATGAAATATGGGAATTGTGTCTTACCATCACCATCAATAGTTGCAAAATATGCATAAACACCATCAGGATATTCTGGTGTTTTTCCAAATCTACCATTATTAACATCTAAATCACCATTATTTGTGAATTTGTAATCATCTACAAAGAATCCAACAGGGAATCCAACAGGTCTATCTACAATATTTGCAATATCTGCCTCATAACCACTATTTAAACTTCGTACATAACTTGATGAATCTGCAGAATCAATGTAACCATAAGATCCATATATTGGATTTCCATCATATGCCCATCCAATAATTCTAGAAGCAGATGTTTTTCCAGCTCCAACCGAAATTCCTTCTCCAAAAGAGTCTCTATAAGTCTTTGCATACCCACAAAGACTATAAGATAAATTATTATCACCTTCTAATAACAACTCATCACCCATTTTATTATTTAAATTAAGTGATAATGGTCTAACAGAAGCACTTAATTTTCCATTTTTACCTGGTGAATTAACTTCAATATAAGATGTACTCGAATATCCAATTCCAGCATTGATAATTTTAACATCACTTATCCTATTATCAGTTATGACTGGTCTCAATTCAGCACTAATACCCTTTCCAGTAGGATCAACGACTTTTAATTCTGGAATAGAGAAATACTCTTGTCCACCATATTGAATATTAGCAGCTTCAACTAGTCCATTTACAATAACTGGTTTTACAACTCCATCCTTTCCTGCCTTTATAGTCAGTGTTGGTTTCTTCTCATAGTTTAATATTGTAGAACCATAACCAGTACCAGTCTCATAAACATAAGAATCAACAATACTACCCCTAATACTAGGAGTCAATACCATATCAGTATAACTTTGAGATGTTGTACCAAATCCAACAGGAGTATATGTGAGTGTTATTTCTACATCTGGATATTTAAATACCTGATATCCAGTACCTTGGGATGAGAAATCTATGGTTAATCCACGATCAAAATTAGTATTACTAACACCTGCTCCTATACCAGCATCAGATAACTGGAAAGAGTCGTTATCTAATTTTACAATATTATAATATTGTGTCGTTGTCGTTACTCCCGTAACAGTGGTTAATCCAGAAATTGGTTGAGGTGTCACAGTACCCACACCAGCCTCTACATTATACTCAATTACATCACCATCATCAAAACCATGATTCTCAAAAACAATTTTATTATATTGTGTTGATATACCAGCAGGTTTGACTAATAATTTTCTATTATTAAAATTACCACCATCTAAAACCTTAATACTATCAATAAATTTCTGATCTGATAAAGTGGCAAATTTATGAATACCCGTTAGATTATGGGTACTAAATCCTACAGTATTAACTCCTACACCATTTGCTACCACATCTTCTGCAGAATAATATAATTTAACTGTAGTATTATTCAACACTTTAACAAAGTAAGATGAACTAGTGGCTAATGTTGATGTTCCAATACCGACACCTATTCCCAAATTATCATTAGAATTATAAATTACTTGCTGTTGATTATAAAAATCATGATCACTCAGGAATTTAATTGTATCATTAGATGTACTAATTCCACCTTGAGAAGTAGTAGGTCTACCATCAAAGTCAACACTTCTACTTGCTCTAGCAATAGATGGTTCTAAAACAGCATCTCCATTTCCACCAGTGATATTAATAGAAATAAACTCATTAATATTAAATTGCTGTTTGTCAATTAAAACCTTTTCTATACTACCTTCAATGATTGGTTGAATTAATGCTGTTGTTCCTGCTCCACTAGAAACTTCTATTTTTGGTGGATTGGCAAGATCATAACCAGAACCATTATTTAAAATATCAACAGATTTTAGAGGTCCATAATAAATGTAATCCTTTGACTTATAATTAGTAATTTCTACACCATTGATCAATAATCCAGTAGAACCCATCTCTGTCTCAGTTTGCTTTCCTCTATTGGTGGTTACTTCTAATGGAAACTTCTTCAGTAATTTTTGAGCACCAACTTCATTAGATCTCTGAGAATATAAAGTAAACTTATGAGTACCATTCGCATATTCTGGAACCAAACTACCATCTACATTTACAATCTTACTTGCTTTAAGAGAAATATAACTACCACTATTAATAAAAGATTTTGATGAATATAATTGTATGGTGTCTTGAACAGTACCAGAAGTCGTCAAGATTCCTACAAAATAACTACCAGTTTCTAATCCGACATAGGGATTACCAGATGGTTCATAATATACCCGATCTCCTGTCACAAATGGAAGAACAGAATTCTTAAATTGAATAGCACTAAACGTGGCAGTATCTAATCCAACATTTACAGTCAATCCACTACCAACAACAGTTGGTGGATAATCGACAGAAATTGATTTTACTGGAGTGGTAATATCATTGACAAAAGATGAAGTTAATCCAGTAAGAGCTCTTGAAGGAACTGAATTGGAAGCGATGTAAACATAATCATCACCCTCAGTATATAAATTCTGTACATCAGATACAATCTTACCGACTTCCAAAGGAACAGAAGTACTCTTGGCAGTATTAACTTTTCTCCTCAAATCATATTCAGTATCCTCATCGGGATTAAATGAACTGCTTATGAATAATTCAGTAGGTTTACTAACATAATCGACATATACATCAGTAGTATCACCTAATACTACACTATTCGATGATCTGATGACTATCTCTACCCTATCATGTTTCTTTAAACTAGTTTTGTCAATTTCACCATCAAAAGTTATCTTTCTACCACCAGCACCAGAAATAGATTTTATATTATATCTTACACATGTATTATAGATTAAAGAATTCGCAAATTTTCTTTTATGAGACATATTCTCATAAAGAGATGAAGTATCAACATAAAAAGTACCTTTAAGAGAATCACCGACATTTTTTACCGAAATTATCTGACCTTCATCGACAGCTAATGTATCAGAGACTTGTTCGAACTCTGATAATACACCCGTGAGTCTTAATTCGACTTTTTTGGTCGTATCACCATTTTCATAACCAAAATAAGTCTCATCATTTCTTACAGAGTAAGTAGATGTAATAACACCGACAATACCGTCACATCCAAAGAACTGATTTACACTTTTTGAAGTATAATTGATGTTTGTATTGATTCCTGCGACCAAAACTCCAGTCGTACCAAAACCTACAGTAGAATCAACAGTTATTACCGAAGAACCAGCACTGACAGTATCAAGTGCTCTTGTGGCAGGAGTTATTTTAAAATTTCCTTGTATTGTATCCTCAATATCCGAATAACCACGGAAAAGAGATATTTTAAAGTATTGTTGATTATCGGTGAGTGCCACTCCGACTCTACTAAATGCCTCAACTTCAGAAACAGAGGCATTTGTGTCTAAATCATCAGATCTAAAGATTGTCTGACCAACTAGGTCTATAGGATTACCAGAAAGTGCCTCTGCAATGATAATTTCTCTTCTGACGTAATTTGCCGCAGATGGTTTGAGTAAATACTCTTCTAAATTAACTACCTGAGGAGTCTCTCCATATAAAGCATTAAAAAGTATCCTGAATGACTCATCTGTTCCTTTTGAGTCATATAATGACTTTGATTCCTTTATGAATGATCCTGCATTGAGGTTAGAATCAAAATCTACACCTTCTAAACCTGGAACTAGTGTTGATTTCTGTTTTTTATAAAATTCTTTGAGAAATAAAGAACTCAAGTTTTGAATACTTGAATCTGCATCATGTGATGCAACTTCTGAAGTAGAAAATACTAATTCTTCTTCTTTTAACTCTTTATGGTAACTAGTAATACCACAAAACCCACGAATACATCCAGTAAACGTCGTTGATGTCTTTCCTTTGTATGTGATGATTTCATCATCAATTTTTAACAATCCATATTGACTAGGAAACCCTTTTGTGTTCGAAACCGAAATTGTCACATCTTCGGTTTCGGTTCCTATACCAGTAGTAAGTGTAGTAGAGTCAACCACTACATCTGGTGTCAAATTATCTAATTTTAAATATTGATCTAAATTGTCGGATAGATCAATAGGCCCACCCTGAAATTCTTGTGAAATATAATATTGCTTTAAAAAATCTACAGCGTTAGGATTTTCACTTACAACATATTCGGGAAGTTGACTCCCGATAATTTGCTGAACCTTAACCTTAGACTCAAAACCAGTATGTATCATATTATTCTCTTATTAATTGTCCGTTTAGATAACTTGAGGTGTAGAAGTCTTTAATAAATGTAGTTCCAGATATTTCATCACCTGAACTAATCACATCTCTTACCATATTTATTTTACTTTTTGAGACGCTAAAATCGAGATATAATTCTCTCAATCCAACAACATCATTTGACTCAGGAATTGCCTGTATCTCTACGACCCCTGTGCCGTCCACTGTACCAGTTATATTAAGGGTTCCTAAGAGAATTTCACCTTTCCTATAATCGACTGTTCCTGCCGATTTAGCGACCACTCCAAAAGTTCCATCATCATTAATCTGTACGAGAGAAAGTACCCCACTTCTTAAAGTTGTATTTGGAATATCGGTAATATAGACTGGTTTGGAGTTTCCACTGATGAAAAATCCTTTTGATTTGATGTTAAAACCTAAACTATCAACATGGAATCGATTTCCATAACACAATTCATACTGTGCAAACTGATTTGTCGCTGCTTTTAGGTTTCTTCTGATAATTACCTTCGTAATATTAGAAGTTATTGCGGTATCAGTGGCATCGATGACCTGTTGTACCTTACTATACTTAAATCTTCCTCCAAATTGGTTCAAATCTACTGAATCTCCGTAAGTAGTGAGTGAATTTAGAACTTTTGCTTTGAGTGAGTCTGGAGTAGAGACTAAATTTTCATTAAAATACACCGAAGAATCAATTTCGACGTATAAAACCTTTAAATCTTCGATTCTTTGATTAATTCCAGAGACAGAATACTGTTTTAATTGTGATAAAATACGAGATTTGTTAAAATCAGAGACAAAAAACCCATTTTTAGGTTTTATACTGATTATGACGTTGCCAAATTCGGGTGGATTCATCTCTTCACCCCCGACGATTGACACAGATTCGGTATCTGCGTAAATTTTCTTAATAATTGCCTCATAATCTCGTGGTGTGACTGCACGATACTGTGAAGAATACGTTTTTGGAGCATAATATTTGATTGAACTGATAGATTCGATCTCAGCTCCATTTGTAGACGCTTCATTTGTGATGAAAGTCGGTCCAGGATTTCCCAATGATACGACAATTCCATTCGCATTAATAACCTTTCCAGAGAAAGAAAAGGTATTTCCCTTGCCGACACCGTTACCTTCTTTACCATCTGTAACAATATACCTTACTGTTACCGTATATCCGTTAGGAATCTTCTTTCCGAAGAGACCATCTCCAAAAAAGAGTTCATATCTCTCATCCTGAACCTCTTGTAAGAGATAAATTTCAGAATTTTTATTTACATTTAATATATTATCGACTAATGAATATTCGACTCCTAATTCTGCACTATCCTGACTGATATAGACCTTTATGGTCGAGGTGTCAATGCCCTCATTATCTAATATAAACCTTTGATCTAATGAACCATTTATGACAAATTTCTTTTCTAAGAAAACACCTTCTTTGATGTCAATATTACTAAAAGTTGCAGTATACAGAAACTGGTCAGTATTATCTGGATTTATAGTTCGAATCACCGATGCAGAGATATTATCTAAAATCGAAAATGTAAATGATGTATCACTTTGATTACCGACACATATCAGACCTGCCTGTATAGATGCCGTAGACGTTCCAGGATCGTTGGTACCAAATGGTACGGTGACTGTGACATTGGCGGTTGCTGCCGTTCTAGAGCGTGGTACATAACCTATATTTCTTGCCAGAGAAACGACATTCTCTCTCAGAGTCGCAGAATCCAAGAAGGACTCATTGACGACCATATTAGAGTTAAATGCGGTGATATACGTATTATAAGCTAAGGTGTCAATTAAAACAGAAAAATTAGATCCCTCAAAGTCGAACCCAGTAAAGTCTGAGTTTGCCCTGAGATAGGACTTAATTGATGTTTTTATCTGATCAAAATCAAGATCTGTAAATTTAGTAAAAGGCATGTTATCTTGTTGCCTCTAAGAGGAATGTATATTCTTGTGTTGGAAACTCTTGTCCGATAATGTCATAGATGACGGTCACCTCAAAACTATTGATATCTGGTTGAGGATTGACTTCGATGGCTACATTGTCGATTCTTGGTTCAAAGTTATCTAGTGCAATTTCAATTTGCCCTCGAATGTTCGAGGCAGTACCAAAATCAACAAACTCAAATAGGCTACTATAGACATCAGATCCGAATATAGAATTAAAGAATCTTTCATTGGGAATCGTCTGAACAATATTTCTTACAGAACGACGAATCGCATTCTCATTACGAAGAACCTTTAAATCTCCTGATACTGGATGAGGCTCAAAAGATAAACTAATATCTTTATATGCTCTTGATATCCTCTTAATCGCCATTGGACATAGTTTTTATTTATTTATATGACATTCACCCATAAAAAAAGAGACCCCTTTCGGAGTCTCCTGTTTAACGTCCCTGCCCCTTATATTTCTTACGAGCCGAGTTACGAGATGTCGCTGCATATTTGGTGTGTTTCCCCGTCCCTTGACGAGTCTTCTTCGGGGGTGACTGTATAAAATCCCCTCCACTGATACCACCTGTTGCTTTTGCCATAATTAATCCTCTGTGTACATTTCAGTTTTAATACTATCGGGGTGTGGTGCACCCGTCTGATAGTATTCGAGAGCATAATCTTCCATACGACTGAAGTATTCACCTTGACCTAATGCCGTGAATACTTCTTTGCCGTCTATGAGGATTCTATATAATTCTCGTTTTTTCATGTCCTACACGAATCCGTGGGTCGCACCAGATTTCGAAACCTGCGTCTTTTGCATCGAGACAGAAAGAGACATCTTCACCACACATGTCCTGAACTTCGCCACTTTCGAAAACTTGCATCTTCGGTGCGAACCATGGATATGGTAGTCCTTCATGTTCGAATACTCCATTCTTAATTAGGAGCCATCCGAAACCTGTATAGTCTACTGTGAATGGTTTCTTTCTCTTAGAGATACTATCGAGTGTCTCATGATTCATGACTCCACCATTATTTCTGAAATCATCTTCTTCTAACCAGTGTGCTACAGAGGTTGTCTTACCATCTTCGGTACAATACCATCCACCTGCGATATCCTTATCCATAAGAATTAACTGGAAGAACTTCTCAGAGTTGAAGACGATATCTGAGTCAATCCAAAGTTGCCAATCATAATTTAATTTTCCGTCCCATGGTATCTGATCAGGTCCACGCAGTACATTCGCACCTAGACATTTGCATCTTGCAAAGTTCACCATGGATGAATAATCCTGTGAGATCTGGATGCTTGCTCCAGACTGAACTAAGTCGAAACAAAGTTGTACGAAACTCTTTAAGAACTGGTAGGATACTCCTCTTCCAGGTAGACAGAAGACCACTGACTTTCCTTTGACCATCTCTTTGGCCTTGGCAATGTCGAATTCGGGTTCTTTTGTACTACTGGCAGATGGGGGTTTTGCTTTTACTGTAAATCCTTTAGCCATAACGTTTTGTAATTACAAGTCAATTATATCAGTTTATATAGTATCTGTCAATACGATGATTCTGTCATCTCTCTGCTTTCTTGGACGGTTTCCGTCATTTCTTCATATGATAACTCGGAGTTATATTCGGTATTCAGTAATAACCATATAGTCTTAAACTGCCCCTCGGTTAAATTTTTAAATATACAATTATTCTCGAAGTATATGTGATATGCTTTCATTCTTTTTCCTGAATGATAATCTCGTCCCCATCGATATTCCATTTGAGTTCTGTATCTT
>Ga0115011_10002483_pt1 | contig 12795 bp, 9 predicted proteins | sample TroAtlMetagenome_2_FD_88705 | JGI IMG/M metagenome (GOLD analysis project Ga0115011, IMG submission 88705) | Marine eukaryotic phytoplankton communities from Atlantic Ocean - Tropical Atlantic ANT8 Metagenome | ecosystem: Environmental > Aquatic > Marine > Oceanic | place: Tropical Atlantic... | reverse complement strand
ACCGGCAGCAGGCTGACGAGGATAATGCAAAGTGCCGGCACGGATGACTCGGGTATCTGCGACTGAAAAACAAGGTCATACGTCTTGGTCGAGAGCGTTTCAAATTCGGCCGGCCGGAGGATCAGCGTCAGCGGCAGCTCTTTCATCGTGTCCACAAAAACGAACAGGCCGCCGGCGACGAGAGCGTTGCGCAGCAGCGGCACGTTGACATGAAACAGCGATCGCGCCGGGGTGGCTCCCAGCGTTTTTGATGCCTGATTGAGCTGCGCGCAGTTCCGCTCCATTCCGGCGTCGATCGGCTGCCAGGCGACGGCGAGAAAGCGGATGACATAACACAGCACCAGCACCGCGAGTGAGCCGGTGAGAATCCAGCCGGTGGCTTGTGTCATCTGCCCGGCGACGAGCAGGACGCCCATCGCGATCACAGCGCCCGGAACGGCGTAGCCGAGGATGGCCAGTCGGTTGGTTGCCCCGGCCGCCTGACTGCCAAAGTATCGTGCGGTGAAGGCGAGGAACAGCGCGATCATCACCGTGGCCAAGCCGGTCGCCGTCGCGACCCCGATGCTGTTGAGCGTGAGCTTCAGGAAGGTCGCATCGAGCACCTTGCCCGCAGTCAGGCTGGCCCAGTAGGCCAAGCGCGAGAGCGGCAGTGCGAACCCGATCACCAGCGGTACGAGGCAACACAGTAAGGCCAGGCCGGCCTTCGCTTGGCCAAGCGGATACCGCTGGAACGGCCGATCCGACGGGCTGGTTTTGTGAAACTTGGCCCCAAAGCGAAGCCACTTTTCCAGCAGCAACAAAAACAGGATCAACACCATTAGGCAGGCGGCCAGGCGCAGTGCGCCTGGCAGGTCACCCATCGAGACCCAGGTGCGAAAAATGCCGGTCGTGAAAGTCGGGACGCCGAAGTGTTTCACCGCGCCGTAGTCGTTGAGCGTCTCCATGATCACCAGCGCAAGACCGCCGATAATCGCCGGGCGCGCGAGGGGCAAGGCCACATACCAAAAGACAGACTGAGGTCCGTGGCCAAGCGTCTGCGCCGCTTCGGCGAACCGGCTGCCCTGCCGCGAAAACGCCGCCCGAGCGACGAGGTACACGTACGGGTAAAGCACCGCCGCGAGCACGACAGTCGTGACCGGGTACACCATCATGTCGCTGAGCCACGTCATCGCCTCCGGGCTGATGTTGGTGCGCACCCAGATGAGCAGCGGGGTTAGCCGGTCGAGCAGGTCGAAGTAGGCAAAGGCGGCGATGTAGGTCGGGATGGCCAGCGGCAGGATGAGTGCCCACTCAAAAAACCGGCGCCCGGGAAATTCACAACACGCTACCAGCCACGCGGTCGAGACGCCAAGCAGCAGTGACAGTCCCGCCGTGCCCACCACGAGGATGGCTGAGCCCTTGAGGTAACGGCCGAGAACCGTGTCGCGAAGATGCTCCCAGTTTTCCGCCGGGCTGGTGATGTGCCAAAGCACCTCGGCCATCGGCAGAAACAGGAACAGGCCCAGCAAAACGGCGGCCACCGTCCAGCCGTTGAGCTTGAAACGGAACTCCCGAGCCAGCCGGCGCAGTCGATGCTGCGCGTTGTTGACGAGTGATGCAGCCAAGCCGGCGGGACGTTACTCCCAACCGGCGAGGTCGAACAGCTTTACGGCCTCGGCATTTTTCGCGCCGAGAACGGAGAGGTTCACGTCATCCGCTTTGAACGATCCCCAGCTCTTGAGCAGCTCGGACTTATTGTTCCCGATGATCACCGGGTACTCGTGGTTGACGTTTCCGAAAGTCTCCTGCGACTTGGCGCTGGTGAGGAACTCGAGAAAGCGAATCGCCTCCTTTTTATTTTTCGAGCCAACCGCCACGCCGCCGCCGCTGACGTTGATGTGCGCGCCACGACCGTCCTGGTTTGGGAAAAACACCCCGACCTTGGCGGCCACCTCGCGGTCGGCCGCCACGGAGGAGTTCGCAAGGATGCCAAGGTAGTACGTGTTCATTATGGCGACATCGGCAAGGCCGGCCGCCACGGCGCGAGCCTGGTCACGGTCGCTGCCGCGCGGGGAGCGGGCCATGTTTTTGCGAATCGCCTTGGCCCACGCGAGTGCCTTGTCGCTCCCGTTGGCGGCGATGATCGAGGCGAGCAGCGACTGGTTGTAAATGTTGCTGGACGAGCGCGCGACCACGCGGCCCTTCCACTCCGGCTTGGCCAAAGCCTCGTAGGTCGAGAGGGTGCCTGGCTTCACGCGATCCTTTGCATAGACGATCACCCGAGAGCGCACCGTCATGCCGTACCAGTGCCCCTCGGGGTCGCGCATCGAGGCAGGGACATTTTTTGCCAGCGCCTTGGACTTCACCGGCTGCAGCACGCCCGCGGCCTTGGCCCGGTGCAGGCGGCCGGCGTCGACCGTCAGCAGCACGTCGGCCGGCGAGTTTTTGCCTTCGCTGGCGAGGCGCTGGATCAACTGGTCGGCACTACCCTTGACCACGTTTACCTTAATGCCGGTTTCCTCTGTGAACTGCTTGAACAGCACCGCGTCGGAATCGTAATGGCGATGCGAGTAGACAGTCAGCTCGGCAGCAGAAGCGGTGGCCCCGACCAACAGCCCGAGAGCGAGAAATGATTTAAGGAACTTTTTCATGACGAACCGCGTGAGCGGTCCGCCATAATGAGACACAATCTCAACTTTGTCAAGCCCCCTTTTTGATACTTCCCCTTGCCTCCCAGCCGAGGGCAGGTACGCTTGGCCAAGCGATCTGATGAAACGTGTATGGATAGCCTTGGCAGCGGTGGCCGTGATTGCGGTTGCGGCCTATGCCTTTACAGTCGGTGGGTCATCGAGTGATTCCGGCAGCGACACGGTTGACATCCCCAACGACCGGGTTGGCAGCGGCATCCGATAGCCACTCAGCGCTGCGGATTTGAAACGTCGCGGCAGGCCTGGGCAACGATCTCGAGTTGCTCGAGAAATTTCTCCCGATCGCCCTCCGGCAACTGCTCCAGCACGTGGCCCTGCAACTCGATCGCCTCGTCCCGGATCGCCTCGTACTTCTCTCTGGCTACTGCCAGCAAGTCCACCCTGTTGGCACGCCGATCCTTCTCGTGCGGCCGACGTTGCACCAGACCGTTGGCCTCCATCCGCTCGAGTAGAGAGGCGATGGTGTTGGGGTCGCTGCTCATCGCATCGGCGAGCGCCTTTTGGGTGAGCCCATCCGGCTCAGCCTCAAGCAGCGTGCGGATAACGGTGAACTGGTCCGGCGTCAGCCCCATCCGCGCGATGCGCCGCCGGAACGCCTGGTTCAACCCGTACCACGCACGCCGCAGCAACACCGGCAGGCGCCGCCGTTCCGGGGCGTCGATCGGCATCTCCGTGTCGTTGGGTTCGTTGGGAAAGGCGTCCATCTGCGCACACGTTGCCACGCTTGGCCAAGCGGCACAAAATTATTTGGCGCGGCGCGGTCGATTGGCGAAGGCCAGCGCCCCAAGCACCACGGAGGCCCCGAGCAACTGCTGCCCGCCCATCGCTTGGCCAAGCAGCACCCACCCAAGCACAGCGGCAAACACCGGCTGCAACAACAGGTTGAGCGAAGTCAACGCCGCCGGCAGGTGGCCAAAGGCATAGGCGATCAGTCCCTGTCCGGCAAAGTGACTGACCAACGCCAGGCCAAGCAACACCGCCCAGCCGTTGAGGTTGGATGAGAGCAGCGTCTCGCCACTGGCCAGCGCCGCAACGAACATCAGCGGAACAGCGAACAGACCGCTCCACGCCATGATCTCCTGTGGCGGGCAGGTTTCGCGCAGCTTCTTCACCGTCAACATGTATGAGCCGTACGAGATCGCCGTAAGCAGTGACAGCGCATCGCCAAACAGTTGATCCGGGCTGAGCTGAAAACTGGCATTCATCAGGATGAACGCCCCGGTGAATGCCAGGCCAAGTGCGATGAAAAAACGGGGCTGGATTTTTTCGCCGAACAACCGGCCCGCCCACAAAGTGACCCAGAGCGGCGCGAAGTTCGCGAGCAACGTGGCGTTGGCCACGGTGGTGAATTTGATCGACCAGTGCCACGACACCAGATCCACCGCGAAGAAAAAACCGGCCAGTGCCAAAAGGCCGGTCGGTCGTTTTTCCCGGCGGGGAGCGGGGTGCGCTTTTCCGGGTGCCGCCCACAGCACCAGCCACATTAGCGGCAGCGCAAAAAAAACACGGTAAAAGCCGATGGACGCCGGTCCGAACCCGCCATACTCCGGCTTCAGCGCGATCGCGGCAAACACCGGGGCGAAGCCAATGGCCAACGCCCCGAGAGCCAACGCCATCATGGGAGCCCGCCGAGAATCCAAGACCCGGCAGCGTATGTAAAACCACCACTCAGCGCGAGATTTGGCGACTCGCGATACCAGCGCATGCGGGGTAGATTTCGGCGACGAGATGGAATGGCGGTTGGGCATGGTGGCTTTGATGGTTGGCCTGTATGGGCTGGTGGGTGCGGGGTGCGCCCCGTCCGGGACGCCGTCGCCTACGGGCTTGGCTGCCCACACTGTACCCACGATGGACAAGGCCACGGTGGATGCCTGCATGGTCTGCCACAGCACAAGGGAAATGCAGCGCGGTCCGGTTCTCGACGGGTTGCCGGCCTGGTATCTCGAGGCGCAGTTGAAAAAATTTCAAACGGGGCAGCGCGGTAAAAATCCGAAAAACAAGGCGGGGCAATTGATGGGTGTGGCGATGACCAAAATAAAAACAGACGCCGAACTGACTGCCTTGGCTGTTCATTTTGGAAATCTGAAACCGAAGCCTTCGCTGCGGGTGATCCGGGGCGACATTGCCACGGGCCGAGCGCTGTACGCCACCCGCTGTGCGTCCTGTCACGGCGATAAGGGGAAGGGTAAACGCGAGTTGAATTCCCCGCCGGTCAATGTGCAGGAGGACTGGTTCTTGATGGATCAATTGCGGAAGTACGCGAGTGGCCAGCGCGGCGTGCATCCGGGCGATGTCGGCGGCGTGTTGATGAAGGCCGCCGCTGCCAACCTTTCGCCCACTGACCTGCGGAATGTGGTCGCGTACATCGCGAAGAACTTGACGGTGACGCCTCCGTTGCAAAAGGTCGGCCCGCCCAAGAAGTGACTCATGGCAAGTGTGCGACTCTACAACCTCGGCAAAGTCTTTGACGCCGGCCGCAATGGCAGGGTGACGGCGGTGGACGGTGTTGATCTTAAGATTCCGGACGGTGAATTAATGGTGTTGGTTGGCCCGTCCGGTTGCGGCAAGTCGACCTTGCTGCGATTGATCGCCGGACTGGAAAACCCAACGGCCGGCTCCATTTTTCTTGGTGACCGCGACGTAAGCCGGGTGAAGCCTCAGGATCGCGACGTGGCGATGGTATTTCAAAACTACGCCCTGTTCCCGCACTTGAACGTGGAGCAAAACATCGCGTTCAGCCTCAAGTTTCGGAAAATTCCCAAGCCGGAAATCCAGTCACGTGTCGCCGAGGCGGCGGAGGTACTGGGACTGACGGGGATGCTTCGGCGGCGTCCGTCCGAATTGTCCGGCGGGCAACGTCAGCGCGTTGCACTTGGCCGGGCGATGGTGTGTCAGCCCAAGGTCTTCCTGCTCGACGAACCGCTCTCAAATCTTGACGCGCGAATGCGCGCAGAGATGCGCGCAGAGATCGCGCAGCTCCATCGACGGCTGGGGACGACGATGATTTTCGTGACGCACGACCAGACGGAGGCGATGACACTTGGCCAACGGCTTTGCGTGCTCGATCAGGGGCGGGTGATGCAGGTCGGGGCCCCGATGGATTTGTACCAGCGACCGACGCACCGTTTTGTCGGCGACTTCATCGGCACACCGGGGATGAATTTTGTCCTCGGAAAACTCGGTGGCGAAGGGGCGATGCAGTTCACGGAGCAGGCTGATGGCGGGGTGGCGCTTGGCCTGCCGGAGCGCTTGGCCAAGCGCTTGGCCAAGTTTGCGGGAGCGGAGGTTGTGCTGGGTATTCGGCCGGAGAATGTGCGCCTGGCCGAAAACGGTGCCGGCTTCCCGGTGACACTGGAAACGACCGAGACGCTGGGGCACGAGGCACTGTTGCACACACGCACGGCCGGGCATTCGCTTATTGTGCGCACGGCCTGGCTTGGCCAGGCGCCAAGTGATGGGATCAAACTTGAAATTGACTGGGACGCCGCCGCTTGGTTTGACGCGGGGACGGGCCAGGCGCTGGACTAATGGATACGCGGATTCGGCGACTGTTAATTTTGGCCGCGGTACTTTTCATCATCGCACTGCTTTTCCTCTGGGCCATCCACTGGATGGGCAATGAGATCAAAAAAAAGGAGACGTCACCGGGGGAAAGTTCGTCATCGCGGCCAGAGCGGCATGTCCTCGCCGTTGATCTCGATCTCCACGTCCGGCCTGCGGTTGCGAATGAACTCCCGAACCGCTTCGAAGCGAATGCCGCGCCACTGGTAGTCGCTGATGTGCGGGGTCACCATAGCCTCGATCCGCTTGGTTTCAGCGAGTAATTTTTCCTCGTTCCAATGCTTGGCCATCAACGCCTTCATGGTGGCGGCGTATTTTTTCCGGACGGACGGAATCTGGTACAGTTTCCGCGCCACCATTCCGTGCAGGCGTACGGAGCGCGGCGAGCGTCGGTCGACGCGAAGCCGGCTGTATTTTTCAAACAGGCAGTCCGCTCCCCACGGCAGGAAGTGGAACTTCTCGGTCTCGGGGTTGAGGTAGATAAAGTAGTTGTTGCGGTTGCCTGAGTAGCCGTCCCAAAAACTGAGCAGCCCCTCGAGCGCCCAGAACTGGTAGAATGCCTCCTCGTCGATCAGATCCCAAATGGCCGCCTGATAATCGTGCTCGTTTGTTTGCAGCTCGGCGACCTGCAGGAAGTCGGTGCTGCCGGTGCTGACGTTCATGCCGTGGATGGCGAGTAGGTTTTTGCCGACACGAAACTTGCCGCGGTGGTTGTTGATGTTGAACGAGGCGAAGGTGGCATTGGAGCCGTCGTCGCTGCTGCCGGTGGCCGTGGAGTCCCACGCCGCATTTTCCGGCGCATGGTAGCGAGCGAACTCGTGTCCATTGATGTAGGCGACGAAGCCGTCGTCGCACTTCATTCGCAACAGCAGATTCCGCGTGGCCTTGATGTGGTCGATGCTCTCCAGTTCAAACGGGAACCGGAGATAAAGCGAGGTGGCGCGGTTGTGCATCTGCTCGATGAAGTTAAACTTGGGCGTGATGAGTTGCTCGAAACCGGTCTGCGTCTCGTAGCCGGCACCGTTGGTCCCGGCGATCCACTTGGAGTCGTCGAATCCGGGTTTGAACCACTCGTCATCGTGCTCGCCGCTGGTGGGTACCCAGGCGCGTCCCGGGATGGGGCCACCGACGAAAGTCTTGCCGCCATTGCCCTGCAGTGCATTGATGACTTTCACAATGTGCTCGCGCCCTTTTTTGTTGTCGCCGGTCTTGCGCTCAAAACTACCTTCCCATTCCGGATAAAAATCGACCACCGTCCCCTCAAATAGCGTCCCTTTGTCGTTGCCAAACTCCCGCTGGAGCAGTGGCTCGCGGACGGTTTCCACGTGGCAATACACGCCGAGGTTGCGGCCGTTGACGGTGACCTTGGCGAAGGCGCAGCGCGAGCCGGGCGAGCCGGCCTCGTCCCAAATCTGGTACCCCATGAACTGGCTCATGAGGCTGCGATCCTGTCGGTTGTTGTTGAAAGTCAGGTTCCGCAGGCCGCCGATGTTTTGACCTTCCTTGTTGTAGTCGAGCTTCATCTTGAGCGATGGGCGGGTGGTGTCCTGCGAGCCGAGGAATCCTTTTTTGCGGATGCCAACATTCTTGTAGGTGACGCCCTCGATGCTGACGTCGGCCTCGACGTAGGAGTAGGGGGAGGGCGGCGGTTGGAATTTGCGGCTCGGTGGCAGGGCGTTTTCGCGGGTGCGCCGCTGGTAGCGCAGGGTGTCCCAGTTCTCCTCCGCGATGGTGACGTTGATCTCGAGTAAACGGTCCCGTGGGAACAGGTCGTCGAGTTTCAGCTCCTTGGCCAAGCTGGTTTGTGCGACCCCGGCCAGCGCCAGGCCAAGCGCTCCGGTTTTTAAAAACATATTCATTGGACAGCGTTTCATCTTGCCGACGCTCGCAAGGCGAAGCCTCGTTTGGTTGCCGGAGAGACGGTGATTCTTACTTTCTGGTTCATAGAAGCACAGCCAAAAATTACCATTCCGCTTGGCCAAGCACTTGGCCAAGCGTTGAATACCCTCGCCTGTAAGACGTCTATGGCATTGACTATGCCGGTACTTCGATGGATTTTTCCCGGCGCGATTTTTCTTATGAAACTAAAAAACGCAATTGCAGGATTGGTGGCCTTGGGGCTGGCGTATACTGGTTCAGTGCAGGCCAAGCCAGTTGATATATGGATCAGTTCCTTTCAGGACCAGCTCTACTACGAGAACATGGTCAAGCTGTACAAGGAGAAGGTCGACAAAAATTTTGAAGCCAAGGTGCAGGCCTTTGGCTTCCGCGAGATGCCGGAGAAATTGGCCGTCTCGATCAAGACCGGCATCAACCCACCAGACGTGGTGCAGCTCGACGAGGTGCTCTTTGGGGCGTTCCTTGCGGGGGAGGTACCGTTCCTCGAGCTGGGTGATCGGATCAAAAAGGCCAAGCTCGACAAAAACATCGCCAAGAGCCGCCAGAGTCTGTTCGCCTATAAGGGCAAGACCTACGGCGTGCCGCAGTCGCTCAGCGCGATGGTGCTCTACTACCGCACCGACCTGTTCAAGGAGATGGACATAGACCCGGCTTCGCTGACCACGTGGGAAAAACTGGTCTCCACCGGTGAAAAGGTGGTGAAGGATCACGGCAAGGCGATGATCGCGCTCGACCCGACCTACTTTGGTATCCTATTGCGACAGCGCGGAAGTGATTTGTTTGGCAAGGACGGCTCGGTTTATCCCGACCGCGAGGCGGCGATCGAGGTGCTGGGCTGGATGCGCAAGCAGATGGAGTCCGGCGTCGGCATGGTGCCGGAGCGTGCCTCGATTTTTGACCCGCTCTTTTTCAACAGCGCAGTGCAGTTCGGTGAAGTGCTCACGGTGGTCGGTGCCGATTGGTACGGGCTCGACATGCTCCAGCAGTTCACTCCTGATCTGAAGGGCAAGTGGGGCGCCATGCCGTTGCCTGCGTGGAAGCTGCCGAACGGCAAGCTCAGCCGCCGCACCTCCACCTTCGCGGGGCAGGGGTTGATGATCAACAAGGGCAGCAAGCAGCCGGATGCGGCGTGGAAATTCATCGAGTTCGTCATCACCAACAAGGAATCCAACGCGCGCCGTTTTCTCGACGGGAACAGTTTCCCCGCCTACACGCCGGCGTGGAAGGATGAACGCCTGCTGCAGCCGAACGAGTTTTTCAGCAACCAAAAGTTTGGCGAACTGCTCGTTAAACTCTCGCCCGAGGTGCCGGAGGTGGTTGGCCACCCGAATCGTGCCAAGGCGATCTTCCTGTTTCAGGAGACGTTTTTTAACTCCCTCATTTACGGTGAGCTGAAGCCGGCCGAGGTGGTCGACAAGATGAAGACCATGCTCGAAGCAGCCGAGCCCGGATTCTGATTCGTAGTACGATGCAAGCGAGCGCCCAGCCTACACCCAGGGCCGACGCCGGTGTGGGTTGGACGCCGTTTTTATTTCTGCTCCCGTTTCTTCTTTTCCTGATCATCTTTTGGTTCGTGCCGCTAGCCGGCGGAGTAAAGTTGAGCCTTCAGGCCAATGGCTTTGGTGAAGCGGAGTACGTGGGTCTGAATCACTACTACTTACTGGCCAAGGACGAACGATTCTTCAAGGCCATCCGCAACAGCTTCGTTTACACGCTGGCGTCGATCGTTGTGATCGTGCCGATTTCGCTTTGGTTGGCGCATCTGCTACGATCGACGTTTCGTCGCCTGCGGCCGGTGCTGACGTTCGCGTTGTTGCTGCCGGCACTAACGCCGCCCTCGGTGCTTGCGGTGTTATTCCTCATGGTGTTTCACGGGAAGTACGGCCTGCTGAACCAGCTAATCGTCCTGCCGCTTGGCCAAGCGCCGATCAGTTGGCTGAAGGATCAGGATTTCATCCTTGCCGGATTGGTGCTGCAGACGGTGTGGCGCTGGACCGGTTTCATGACGTTTTTCATTCTCGCCGGGATGGAGGGTATCCCGCGGGTCTACTATGAGGCGGCCCGACTGGCGACTGGCAGTCGTTGGAATCATTTCTGGCATGTCACCCTGCCGCAGCTCCGGCCGGTTTTGTTGTTCGTGGCCGTCTATCTTATGGTGGATGGCTTCTCGCTTTTCTCCGGGGCGTACGTACTGCTGGGTGGCTCTGGTGGCACGGGGGATGCCGGTTTATTGACCGTCACGTACGTGTATCAAAAAGCCCAGTTCCTTGAGTACGGCACAGCGTCGGCCATCAGCATCAGCCTGTTGCCGGTGATGCTGGCAGTCATGGGGGCGTTTTTATTTTTGCGGAGGCGAATCGCATGAGCCAAGCCAATTCGACACAATCGGGGTTGCTTCGACGAATCGTTTCGTCGCTTCTTCTTCTGCCGTTTTTGTTGGCGGTGTTGTACCCGTTTTTGTGGATGGTTTTCGGCATCTTCAAGACCAACCGCGAAATTTACCAACCGCTTCGTTTGTGGCCGATGAAGCCGCTCGAAACCGAGTATTGGAGCGGGATTGCGGACACATTTTTCCCGAACGAGTTCAGCATGCAAAACGTACGCGATTTGCTGGTAGGTAAATGGGTTCCGTTTTGGGATGTATTCGGGAATTCGCTGCTGGTGTCGCTTGGCCAAGCGCTTGGTGCGGTCGCCCTCTCATCAATGGCTGGCTATGCGTTTGCGCGGTTTCAGTTCCGGGGAAAACGTGTGTTGTTCTTATTGGCGATCGCGTTGATCCTGATTCCCCGCCAGCTCTTTGCTTGGCCGTTGTTTTCGTGGGCAAACACGCTTGGCCTGAGCGACTCGCTGTTCGGGGTTATTCTGCCCGGAGTGGTCACCGGTCTTGGGGTAATTTATTTCACGCAGGTTTTCCGCCAGCTACCGGATGAGTACCTACAGGCGGCACGGGTGTGCGGCGCGCCCGAGTTACGTGTGTTTCTCACGATGCTGCCGCTCGTTTGGCCGGCACTTCTAAGTTACGGAATGATCCACTTCATCCTCGCCTGGCACGAGCATCTCGTCCCGATGTATATGTTGACCACAGAATCGCAAAAAACACTACCACTGGCTCTGACCAAGCTGTACGATGTCAGCCAAAGCGTGTCGCAGGGTGCGCAGATGGCCGCATCGACATTCGCGCTGATTCCGACCGCCGTGTTGTTTGCGGTCTGTTATCGGAAGTTCAAGTCCTCCCTTTCGGAGATGCTTTAGTTGACCTCGGCCGGCGGGATTTCGTTGAGGGTGTAGTACCCGATCGGGTGCAGGATCGGTTTTCCGTCCAGCGAACGGACGCCCTTGGCCTGCAGTTCGTGGACGTGACCCTTAGTGAGCTTGTCCACCGTGACACGCACCTTTTTCGGGCCGGTGACCTCCGCGCCGATCACTTTCGGGGTGAGCTTGTCGACAACCGGGCTCCCGTACTTCGATTGGTATATGTAGGTGTACGCGCTCATACTGTAGGACGAAAGGTCACCGGCAGTCTTGGCGTCGACCTCGTGGGTAAAGGTCAGCTCAAACCCGTCCGACTTGGCTCGCATCTCGTGAATCTCGAAAGGCACCTTGCCTTTCCATGTGACGCGGTCGAGTGCGAAGCGTTTGCCGCCACGTGCCCCCCAGCCACGGTCGGTGCCACCGATGAACAGCGTGCCGTCAGGGTGCATATACGCGCTGATGTTCCCAGAGCCGAAGCCCTTTAGGAACGAAAATGCAGCGCCCTGATAGACACCATTGACCTTTTCGAGGAAGCCGCGATTGACGACGGAAAAAGTCTGGTCGCAGACGAGCAGTTGATTCTTGAACGGCCCAAATTTGCCGTTGCTGTCGTAGGCGAAACCGCTGGTGGAATTACCCAGCACGCCGTGCGGGAAGACCAGCGCCGGCGGGGTGAGTTCCTTCACGCGCTCGCGCTCGGCAGGGTAACGGCTGTCGGACTTCGGCTCGTTGGCCGGGCGCTTCATGATTTTCTTCACCGCGTCGAGGTCGAACCAGCGCCAGCCACCGGGGTGGCCCTGAAATGAGCCGACCGGGATGTGCTTGAGCGAGCTGGAGCCGTTCCACGGACCCTGATTGTCGGCGTAAAAGGCTTCGCCCAGATGATTCAGGCCGATGCCGCCCGGTGAGCGGATGCCGCTGGCGGTTGGGATCAATTCGCCCTCTTTAGTGATGCGCACGCACCAGCCGCGGTAGTCGATCTGGCTGGAGAACGAGCCGGTGAGGCAAAGCACAACCCACATGTTGCCATCGGGATCTGGCCGGGTGCCAAAGGCGTATTCGTGGTAGTCGCCGGTGATGCCCCAGCCGTCATTGACTGTCTCAAAGATGTCTGCACGGTCGTCGTCGTTGGTGTCACGCATGCGGGTGACTTCGCCGCGCTGGGTGCAGTAAAGCCAGCCGTCATCGTAGGCGAGGTTCAGCGGCTCGTGAAGGCCTTCGGCGTAGAGCGTCCACTTGACCTCCTCCGGTTTACCGAAGGGTTTGGTGAGGACGTAGACGTTGCCTCGGCGGCCACAGACGGCGAGTTTGCCGTTGGGCAGCATCTCGATGCCGCTGGTCTCGAGCACGACCCCTTCGGGGATCGGGATTTGGTCGATCTGGTAGTAGTCGGATT
>Ga0115011_10002482_pt1 | contig 12798 bp, 2 predicted proteins | sample TroAtlMetagenome_2_FD_88705 | JGI IMG/M metagenome (GOLD analysis project Ga0115011, IMG submission 88705) | Marine eukaryotic phytoplankton communities from Atlantic Ocean - Tropical Atlantic ANT8 Metagenome | ecosystem: Environmental > Aquatic > Marine > Oceanic | place: Tropical Atlantic... | reverse complement strand
GGCTCTGGTCTTGTTGGAGCCTATGCAACTCTTGCTGCTAACGTTTTTGCTCTTACTGCCGCTTTCGGAGTACTACAACGAGCCGCCGCCACAGAACAGCTAGCACAAGGATTGGAATATACAGGCTTAATAGCCGGTCGAAATCTTCCCTATATTGCAGACCAACTTAAAGAGATTACTGGTGAAGCAGTTTCTACTGCTGAAGCTATGTCTACTATTGCCATGGCTACTGCATCTGGTTTCTCTGGTGACCAAATCAAAAGACTGGGTGAAGTTGCTAAAGGGGCATCCCTTGCTCTTGGTAGAGATATGGGCGATGCTTTAAGTCGTTTAATAAGGGGTTCAGCAAAATTAGAACCGGAACTATTAGATGAACTAGGTATTATGGTTAGGCTTGATGATGCTGCTCGTGATTATGCAGCTCAATTAGGTACAACGGCAGACCAGTTAACACAATATCAAAAACGACAAGCTTTCGTCAATGCAGTTATTAGCGAGGGAGAAACTGCTTTCGCAAATATTGCTTCTAAAGTAGACCCCAACCCATATGATCAATTAGCTGCTGCTCTTAAAGACTTATTAAAAGAAGCATTAACCCTAATTAATGTAGCTCTTGTCCCAATGGTGAAGTTTTTCTCCACTAGTAAGGCGGGACTGGTAGGCGGCATACTATTATTTGCCAGTTCAATACGTAAATCGTTATTGCCTGGGCTAATGTCAGCTGCAAAATCGACTGCTGATTTTGCTGCGAAACAAAAAGATCTAGCTATAGAGACTCAGAAAGGTATTATAACTACAGGCAAATTACCTAAAGTTTATAAGCAACTACATAATGAAATACAAAATGGTACAGCCTCTTATGATAAAATGGTGTTAGCTCAACAGTCCTTAAAAGATCAAGGCAGGGCACTTACTGAAAATATGATAGCAGAAGGGGAACTAAATGGTGTAACTAGTGCATCATATTTAACTAAAGCGGATGCGGTGGAGGTAAATTCGGAAGCACAAAAAGCTTTAAATCTTACAATGGCACAAACCGTGGCTCTAAATAAAGCCAATGCCGAAAGTAATATGGTAGCAGCAGCTTCACAGCTCAATCTTGTTAAGGCCTGGGGGTTCTTAAAACAGGCAGTAGTAGCCTACAGAATTCAATTAGGTATTGCAACTGGACAATCTCTTTTTTCCGCAGGTATTTTTGCAGGATTAAAGGTAAGTGTCTATTCGTTAGCATTAGGTTTTAGGGCTTTAGGGATAGCAATTATGACAGCCCTGCCTTATGTAGCACTCTTTTCCGGAGCAATAGCAGCCGTTATGTGGGCTTGGGATAAATTTTTTGGAGAAAGTGAAACAGAGAAGAAAACAGCAGAAATTATAGATAGTTTAGATCATTTAACACAATCATATGTTGAAGTAAAATCAGCACTAGATAACTTAGATATGAGTAAAGAAGGAGCCAAGTGGCAAGAATACTCGCTTCAAGTCACCCAAGCAGCTGGAGCGGCTCAACAAATCAGAGGCAGATTAAATGATATGGTAAGTAGCGACGCTACTGATAAAGCGAACGCTCTCCAAGAAAAATTAAAAGAATTAGCGGATACAAAAAGAAAGTGGGAAGAAGGTGGCTCAGTAGAGAAAGCAGGAGCTTTACAAAATGTTACTGATGCAGGGGATGTCGCAGCAATACAAAAAGAAGTAAACGCACTTCAGGACTCCCTGGAAACACTTGATACAAAAGCATATTTAGAGATTCTTCAGGCCGCCTATAGTAAATCCAAGGCAGGAGGCGCTGGAGTCGAGGAATTGGCCAGAATTACCGGCCTTATAGAGCAGATTCAAGACTTAGGACCCTCTGCTACTGCAAAGGAGATGAAAAAAATCTGGGAGGCTGTTTCTCCCGCAGAAAAACAAGTGGGCTTAATAGAGAGTGCTAAAGCCGGTATTAAAACTTTTACCGCGGAAGTTGGTAAGTTAGGTGCTAAAACAGCCACTCCTTTCGATGCTATGTTAGGTGGTTTAGATGAAATAGATAAAGCACTGAAGCAAAAGACGAAAGATAAGGATGGAAATCCCACAGATATACTTACTCCGGATGCCGCGGAAGTAGCAGCTAGAATGAATGATATAACTACTCCTCTTGGTAAAGCAATGAAGGACTTAAAGGAGGGCACAGAAACTCCTTTAGAGACTTTTACTCGAATACGCGAGCAAATTGATGGGTCTGTTACGAGATTACAAGAAATCCCTGGAGAGATTAAGAAAGAGCAAGCCGAATTAGCAAAACTAAAAAATCTCAGAAAAGAGATGGGATTTTTTGCAGAAGAGGCATTAAAGCATGAAGAAAATATAAGAGTAAAAAGGATAGAAGAAATAGATGCTCAGTTAAAGATTTATGACGTTGTAGGTCTCACCACGGAACAAGAAGCAAAAGTAATAGAATTAAAATCTAAGAGAAAAGCATTAGTAGCTGCGGAGAAGTCAGATGCGGAAGAGACCTATATTGTTGCTCAAGCCTCAGCAAAATGGGAGAAAACTAAACTAGACGTAATGCAGAAACAGGCTAAAGCGCAGAGTATGATCCTTAAAGCAAAAGAAGACGAGATGCGCCGTGAAGCTTTAAAAAAAGCAGGGACAGGTAGAAATCGAAGAAGTTCTTTAACTCCTAAAGAAGAGAGAAAAATTAAGAAGGATCTGGAGAAAGATGCTCTTCTAGCAATGAAAGCTGAATATGAAATGGCTGTACTACGGGCAACTATTGAATTTACCATACTAAAAGAAAAATTCAAATTCTTAAAAGCAGAAGCAAAAGGGGATAAGGCACGAGAGACCGAACTACAAAACCTAATAACTGCTTTGGATGTTGCAGAAAAAGCGACTAAAAAAGGTCTATATGATCAATATGAAGCCAAAAAGAACGCTAGAACAGATTATACGGCAGATGACGTGGCTGCAAAGGACGCAATGAGATCTGCAGCCGCTACGGGTGACACCGTCGCTGAGCGACTGTCTAATGCCTTTAGTGATGAAAAGAATGTCTTTAAAGAAATGGGCTTGATAGAGCAAATGGAAGTTCTAAGCGACGCTTTTGATCCGATGAAAGAGTCAATGATGGAATTAGGGCCTGATGGAGAGTATGCCGCCGCAATGATAGAGCAGACTCAATTTATGATCGGTGCTATTGCCTCGGCGGCAGATTCCGTTAAAGATATAATGGACAGCGCAGCTTTTGAGGGAGTCGAAACTTTTAAGCAATTTGGGGAGGCATATAAGGATCAAAAGCTGCCCGAGAAGATGAGGCTTTGGGCGGCAGCCATTGGAGTAGTTGCTGCCGCTTATAGAATGTTAATGGGGGTTATAGCTGCACAAACCGCCAGGCAAATAAGCAAAGTAGATGAGCAAATAGAAACAGAAAAGAAAAGAGATGGACAATCAAAAAAGAGCCTTGAGGTTATAAATAAGCTAGAAGCAAAAAAAGAACAACTGAGAAAGAAAGAGTTCGCTACAAAGAAGAAAATGATGTTAGCCGAGGCGGTAATGGCCACAGCGTTAGGTATAGCCGTGGCAATGAGTGTGGTTCCGCCACTTGGTTTTATCTTAGCAGGTATAATTGCAGCAGTAGGCGCGGCCCAAATAGCAATTATTTCAGGTATGAGCTACGACGGGGGTGGTGGAAACACTCCCAAGGCTGGAGCAGTTAGTGCTAGTGTCGGGGAGCGTAAAAGCTCAGTAGACTTCGCAAAATCTCAGTCAGCAGCAGGGGAGCTCGCGTATCTAAGAGGACAACAAGGTATTGGAGGTCCAGAGAACTTCAGAGGTGCCTTTACAGGTTATAGACATAGAGCTGCTGGAGGAACAGCAGGATATGTAGTTGGAGAGCAGGGGCCAGAACTGTTTATCCCAGAACAACCAGGAACAATCGTTCCGGCCGATGATACTGAAAATATGGTTTCTGGTGGAAATAATGTAACATTCAACATCCATGCTATTGATGCGGCAGGAGTACAAGACGTTCTAGTAGAGCAACAAGGAAATATAATTGGTATGATAAGATCAGCAGCAAATGAGTATGGAAACGAGTTCCTTGAAGAGGTAGATACAAGTATTTATAGTACTCCATTCGCAGCAGGTTATAGGAGAGCATAATGGCATCATTTACTACTTATCAGGATACTTTGCCAGATCCTAATAATCTTATTTCAACTGCGGGTGCAAACGATGGTACGGGGTCTACTGGCCCTGGGTACTCTGCAGTTGATCTTGTTTCTGATCAAAAAACTATATTAAGCAGAACTAACTCTCAAAGAGTCTCTGCTCGTTCAATAGCAGGTCATAAATGGAATATTGATATTAAATATAATCCAATGACTCTTGCAGAATTTAATCCTATTTATACATTTCTACTACAACGTAATGGAGCAATTCATCCTTTCTATGTATCCTTACCGCAGTATAGGACTCCGCAAGATAGTACTTTTAGTACTTTTGTTAATCCAGCTACAGCAAATAATGTAAATTTGTTTCCTGATGTAAATCCTACTCAAGGAACTGCGGGGTCAACAAGTTTGTTACTTCGTGGCAGAAGAGATGGAATCACAGGAGCATTAACAGACACATTTAATGTATCGGCACCTTCGGGTACGACCTATACGGGAGGCACGTATACTAACGTTGCTGGCTCAACACAAAACGGTAGTGGTACAGGTGCGACCTTTAATATAACGACAACTGCGGGCACATCAGCCCCTACTGTCGAACTAGCAAATCCAGGTAGTGGATACACCGGTGAAATGAGTATTCTTATCGGTAATACACTTATTGGAGCAAATCAAAATCTTACTATTAATGGTCTTAATATAACTAGTGAAAACACTTATAATTGGAGAGGGCATGGAGCCCCTAGCATTGGTGATTTATTCACTGTAAAAGACTCTAAAGCTTCAAACCATACAAAAGCATATATGGTTACTCGAGTAGAAACTCACGATCATTATGATAGTGATTTAACACAGCCTGGAAATCATCAAGTAAGAATTACATTCACACCAGGGCTAACAAAAGATATTACCGCTAGTGGGTTTCCCTCTGACTCTGATACGCTTGTTTTTTATGATCCAAAAATTCGTGTAGTTATGCCAAAAGCATTGCAAAAATACTCTTTAAATACAGAAAATCTTTATAAAATCGCCCTTAAATTAGAAGAAGCCGAAGCATGACAGTAAAAGTAAATCGTCCATTAAACTCCGTTGTCGCCACTAAACTTAGAAGTGGGGATCCCTTTCTATACGCTCATTTAGTAAAATTTGAGAAACCAATAAAGACAGTTACAGGAGATGCTGCAGAATCTGCACACGACTATTCCTATCTAACTGATGCCTCTCATAATATAACATTTGATGATGGAAGTAAAAATTCGATTGGATCATGGAATGGTTCCCAAACTTACGTAGCTCAGAGACTGAGTAGAGTTGGTCAAGTAGCTGAAACTACTCAGGCAAAAGCCACTAACATGTCTATATCTATTGATTCATTAGCGTTAAATACTAATGTAGCATCCAGCAGTACTACTGTGGTTCATAGTTCTACTCCTCAAACTGTAGAAATCAGTCAGAGTTGGACTGATGCAGGCTTTACCGAAGGCGATAAAGTTAGAATGGAATCAAATGATGGGAATAATGGTAAATATTTCATTATTACAGGTTTTAGAAATAATAATAAAACAGCTACTGTTTCCTTAGAGGCAGAGGGTGTTTCTACACCAACAAACAATCCAAATACTACTTATATTTTTACTGTAGAAACAGAGGAATATTCCAGTCTATTTTCTAATAAAAGTGAGGATAGTTATGCCCATTATATAAATAGAGAGGTCTATGTTTATAAGGCATTTTTAGATCCATCCACAGGAGCAGTATTAGGACTAACCTCTCCCCCAGTAGTTAATAGTGTACAACAGGGTTATGATGATACATACGTAGCAGGGCCAGTCCTAATCTTTAAGGGGATAATTGCTAATGTTAAATTAAAAGAAGATCCAGCTAAGTCATCTACAGTTATTTGGAACTTAACTAGTCATTGGGGAGATTTTGTAAGCATAAATGGGCGGTTGACTTCTGATACAGAGCATAGAGGTATTAATGGTGAAGGAAAAACTGACTATGCTGCCCTGATTCGTCCTGAGTATATCAATGATTTTGGATTTCAGCACTCTGAACAAGCACTTAATCTAATTGCCAAATACCAAGCAACTGAAACAAAATATAAGTTTAAGAAATCCGGCTTTCTGGGCATGGGTGGCGGAAAAACCATAGAGTACGAAGAAAAAGTAGACCGAGAAATAGAATTAAAGTTTAATCTAGATGCTCGTCGACTACCTGTAGTATATGGCGTTAATAGAATTGATAGTTTTCCTGTTTTCGTTGATTTAGATATAGATGCGTCTTCCAATGTGTATGCAGCCTATGCTTTATGTGAGGGAGAGATTGGTGGTTTATACGATATTTATTTAGATGACCAGAGTAGGATTTGTTCCGATCTCAATGACTCCACTACTAGAAGTGCTACCAATGAATCAGCAAGTGTAATTTGTGAAGGTCGAAAAGATAGAGGAGATACTCTAAAGTCCGACACATTAAGAAAATCTACGGGTGGCTATGTATATGGCGGCCCTTATGGTAGTATGACTATTAATGGGGTAGATTATAAGGGCGGACCTCGTGAACAGTGGGTGTGGTCTCCAGAAGAGGGCTTCCAGTTAATTACTGACGCGAAGAATAACACAAAAAACCAAGCAACAGGAATACGACATGAATTAGGACACAATTTTAATAGCCCTATTGATGGGAAACTAGTATTTCATAGGGGGAAGCCCGATCAGGCGGCAGATGAAACTCTAGTTAATAAAGCTAATGCTGAAAAGTTCTTAGTTCAAAATCAGTATTTTGAATCTGACAATAAAGCAAGCTATTGGGGTCCAAATCATCGATTACTAGATACTGCATATGCAGTCTGTCATTTTGAAATTAGTGAAGACGAGCTTACAATTCCGGAATTAGAATTCGTTGTTCGAGGACGAATACTGCCTTGTTTTAATTACGATTGGGCATATAGACCCGATAGTTATCCGCCTAGTGGTTCCAATATTAATGTTGTTACTGACTGGCAATTAGGGCAATCTGTTAATTTAAAAAAGCTCAATGGTAGTGTAATTAAAAGTGGGGTAACTATTGCGGATTTTTATACCTATTATGATGAGGATTCTGATGGTAGTACTGATGGAGGAGATCCCCCTGTAAGTACTGATACGGGAGCACATCAGATTTGGAGATTTGCTTCCGATCCTGAGTTAGGTGATGTTACTCAATTTTATATGGAAAATACTGCGGGTAATAAGAAGTGGTATTTTTCTACCCATGATCATAAATATATAGACTCGGTCGCTATTACTACAGATTTAGTTGCTACCGTTGCTTCCTATGCTGCTGGGAGTAATAGTACTGGTACAAAAATCACTCTTGCTGCTGGAAGTGAACTTATGGGGAAAATTTTTGAATATTCTAAAGCAATTGCTCCAGTGTTTAATACTTCCGCCCCTGACGAAGCTAGAGCTAAGATAAACTATTCATGGTTTTCTACTTATGATGAGGCAAATGATGCGACAAAAGTAGATAGTGGCTATTTAATACTTGATAAAATTTCTAATATAGTTCCTGCAAACGGTTGGAATACTACAGATATTCCTAAGGTACGTGTCCCTAAAGCAATAGCTATTCCTGGCGGTAATACAACTGAGGATTACTACTTTGGAATGATCGCTAAATTAACAAGAACCAAAGCGGATGGCACAAAAGTTGTTCAAACTCGTTTAATAGTAAGAAGTAAAAGTCTTACTCATGCGGGAACCAGTGTAGTAATTGCTGTTGTTAGTCATGATTGGGATATTGATGCTTCTGGAGACTTTACTCTTAGCCCTACTACCGCCGCAGGTCTCGGAGGAGGTAGTAGAGTTGCAGATAAATTAGAAATTGTATCCAAACCTGATAATAGAATTTCTATCAATCCTGCTATGCAATTATTGGACTATATAACTAATAAAAGGTATGGTAAAGGACTAGATATTGAAAAAGATATTAATTTAGACAGCTTTAAAACAGTTGCTAGATTGTGTGATACTCGTTCAGATGTTTCTATTATATTTGCTGCTGCTACTTCGGTCACTGTAGGGGATCTTTATAATTTTAAAGATGGATTTACTTCAGGGGCTAGGACAAGTAATGATACTGGTAATATTGTATGGCAAGGTACAGTTTCTACTATTTCTTCAAATGTTACTTTTAATGGAGATTCCTATAAGGAAGTGACTTTTACTGACTGTATAGGAAAGCTAGGCAACAAATGGTTTGACTGGAAGGCTTTCTATACTGGTGATATAATATGGGAACCTGTAACTGGAAGACTATGGCGGAATCAAGAAACAGGAACTAATAACCAACAGCCAGATACGATTAGTGTTCCTGCATCGACTGGTTCATTTCACCAAGCAAACGAATTAAAACTATTTAAAGTTAGTGGGAGTGGTGATGCTAATATAAGTCCTTACATAGGTACTTTTACTGGTGGTCAAGGTACTAATGCTATTGATGGATCAGTAACTTTTGAGGGAAACCCCCTTATTAAATCATGGAGTGGTACGGGTTTTACTGTAAATGGTTATTCTCTGTACGATGCGGATGATGTTAAGTACTGGAGATACTTGGGATGGCAAAATCAGAATCAACGTGAAGTTACTCGTCATCAGGCGTGCCCTGTTCTTGATACTAATACTACAGTTTTTCAAAACATAAACAGTTTATTAGCACACTTTAATGGTATACTTAGATACTCCAATGGTCAATATGAGCTAGATTTACAAACAGCAGCAGTTTTAAATGGGTTTGGCGAGAATGATGTCCGAATAATAAAAGAAGACGATATTGTGGGAGCTATTTCAGTCGAAGATAATGGTCAAAAAGCTTCCAAAAATACGGTTAGTGTTAGCTTCCCTGATCCTCAACAAGAATATAGTAATAGATCTGTAACTTATTTTAATTCTAATTATTTGGCTGAAGATAGGAATGTTCCTAAAAAACATGATGTAAAAACTCCACATATTTTAAACTACTATAATGCAAGAATAAATGCTAAGCAATACTTAGATCAAAGTAGGTACGGGAAAAAGATAAATTTTTTAATGGAGCCGAAAGGGGCTCTTCTTCTTGCTGGAACCATTGTACAAATGTCTTATCCTCGTTTCGGATGGGGAAGTATAGATATCCCAGTAGCCCAATTCAGTGCAAATGGAACAGTTGGAGAAACAACTACTGTTATTCCTCACGGTTTCAAAGTAGGCGATATTGTTCGATATGAAGGTATAGATATGCCAGTGAATCACGGCAGTGTTGCAGCAGCCGCTTTTAATGATTCATATTTTACTATATCAGAGGTACCTAATAAAACAACCTTTAGAACGGATCAAACAGCAGTCACTACTGTAGATCCGTCGAGTACTATTACATTAGGTAAAGTATTCAAGAAGGGGGACTACTATAGAATTTCTAATTTGAACTTACGAGAAGATTGTTCAGTTCAAGTTACCGCAATAGAACATAATGATGAATCCTTTTTAATTAAAAAACGAAAATCAGATATTGGGGGCAGCTCAGGAGAGGGTTTTGGTGGTGTAAGTGCAATAGGAGCTGTTACAAATGTAGCTGCTGTCGGTGACGATACGACCGGAAGAATCACTGTTACTTGGACTAATAACTCCGAATCTATTAACGATGGTAAATTTAAAGATAATTATGAAATTGAAGTTCTAAATAATACTGTAAGTTCTTCGGACGGGGCAGGAGGTGCATCTCGAATAAACGAAAATAGTTATTCTGGATTTCGTACAGGTTCGGACGCGTTCGATGCTAAATTTGTATATGAACCAGAGGGGGAAGGGACAGTAACTAGGTATCATTGGGTAAGGCTTTTTAAGAATGAAAAAAAGAATGGCAGAATTACAAGTTTTGGTAGTCCATTAGCTCCTTCAGGCGCGGGAGTAGCAGCAAGTGTAAATGTAGCACAAACTCCACGTAGCATAGAAATCCTTGCTACTAATGGGGTTGTTGTTTTTTATGAGAGAAATGTTAAAACTAATCCACCTGGTTCGCTAACCTTTAGGGTTACTCCTAAGAATTTCTCAGCGCAGAAAAAATGGTTCTTTAGATATTATACTGATACTGCAGGAAGCACTAATTTTATTAGTAGTAATACTGCAGGGACTAGTAGTAGTACATCTCATGCTAACTACACAGGAGTTACTACGTGGAATGGTAGTGCAAACACTGCCTATAATGACTTCACCTTACATCCGACTTTTGATCCAAAATCTTTCGGCGATGAGACAACTGTAGGCCAAGCTAATGGTTCTAGTGTACTTCTTCATGTAGAAGTTTTTGAATTAGCAACGTCGGCAAGTGGAATAACAGCCAATGATGAACCTTCAGCTACAGAGCATATAGTATTATCGGCTGTAGATATTGGTAGTCCTGAGCATACTGTTGACTATAACAATGCAACTCATGTTTTTTATGCAAATGCTGATGGTACGGGGGATGCCACTACATTCGGAGGAAATACTCCAGTAATATATAGAAAAACACCTAGAGGTAAGACTTTATTAACTTACAAACCCTATAATAGTAGCTTATCAGGATCTGATTTAGACTCCTGGAGTTACAATGCTAGTGATGGTAATGAGACAACTAATCAAACTAGTAACTTCTCTACCGATGGTATTACTGGAACAAATTGTACGCCTGCATTAGATACTACTAATGGTAAAATTACTCTAACATCGGATTCTAATGGTATTATTAGTGGTACTACTACTCCCGCTTCCGCCAGTATTCTTTTGCAAATTAAAGACAATAAGCAAATAAGCGCAGGGTTAACTGGTCTAGATACGGATATAGCGTTTAAGACCCTTACCTTTACAAAGCTGGAAAAATTAATACGAGACGGTACTACTTATGTAATTGATGTAGCTGATGCAACAGATGATCAGATTGATAATGCTACTCATACTGCTTGGATTGATGCTACTAATTTATGGGATACTGCAAATGAAAGCACAACCAGTGTATATGCCATTGAAGGAGCAGCTGCTGTAATCGCTAAATCTTCCGATGGTTTTATACGTCCAAATGATATTTTAACAATTACTAAGAGTGGTGCAGAGAGCGGTTCAAGAATTTATATAGGTAGTGGAACAAATAGTGCGAGCTCAGTCTCACATAGTAACTGGAGTACAAAAGTTACTGAAAACTTTAGAGGAAGTGTGATTGTTGATGGTACCCTTTCTGCGTCAACTCTTGCCGCCAATACCACACTTACTAATACCTTGAAGGTTGGTAGTAACATGATCCTTGGTAGTGTTAATGAGTCTGGAGTTACAACAGCGGGTCAAATACATACTCCGAATAAAACTGGTCCAGGCACTCTTGTTCCCACAAGTTTGAGAGATACAGATGATGGTATTTTTATAGGAGTTGTACAAAAAGATGGAGCAACTGGAAGCAGTGATCCTTGGTATCCAATCGTTGATATTGGAGATAATACAAACTATTTAAGATACAACTCCCAAGAAGGCTTCCAACTGGGTGGTAGTATGTCGATAGGGGCAACAGGAGCCTCTGGACAATCAACAGCATTAATGTATAAACGCGCTAGTACTAGTCCAGGCAAGCCACCAAATACTTATACATCTCTTGGTGATGTTGAAAACCATTCATCAGGTTGGGACATCGCAATCCCTTCGGGGTCTGATAAACTGTGGGCGATTTCAGGATATAGAGCATCTTACACAAGTTCGAGTGCAAGTAATACATTTTGGACATGGGATGACCCCTTCCAACTCGAAGGAGTAGATGGACAGGGGGTCTATACTGCTAGTATATACAAAGCAAATAGCTCTAGTACTGGTCCAAACAAACCTACTAATACTGCAACTTATGCCAATCCTCTTGCAGGTAATGCTGATGGTTGGACTCTTGCAATACCTAGTAATGCTCTACAAAGTAATGGAGACTATATTTGGATATCCACTAGAAAGCTCTATTCCGATAATGTCGGGAATGATGGTAGCTGGGCCGATCCAGTAATATATGCTTATAGAAAAGACGGAGTTGATAGCACAGCAGTAGGACAGACTGGAGCACCTGGAGCAGGTCTATGGAATTATGCAGCTTCGGGTCAAACGCCCTCCCCTACACTATTGACTAGTGCTGTAATGCTAACCCTTACGGGTCGAGGATACCCAGTATTAGGGGATGTCGTAATAATAACTGGATCATCAATAGCAGCATATAAGTGTAATAATAATGATTATGATAATGCTACTGATTATAATAATCTTGCGGCTACTGGCAACCCAAGTAAAACATCTATATGGCCAGTTGCAGGTACGTTTATAGACAACTCGTTAATTGTAGATGGAGGCATAACTGGTAGTAAGCTTGACATAGTCGCTCCCTCGGGTACTTCTGGTATTTTTATGACAACTGGAGGAACTAACAATAGTCAATCAAAAATAGAGATAAAAGAAACTAGTGGAGGTACCACGAAGACTAGAGTAACCCTTGGTTATTTAGGTTAATAGTAACCACCTCAAAAATAAAACTTGACTAAGTATGTCCTTTGAGATATAATTCTAGAATGGAGAATATACATGACTGCAGCAACCTATGACTTAGTGATCGATCAAGGATCCGACTTTGC
>Ga0115011_10002481_pt1 | contig 12798 bp, 9 predicted proteins | sample TroAtlMetagenome_2_FD_88705 | JGI IMG/M metagenome (GOLD analysis project Ga0115011, IMG submission 88705) | Marine eukaryotic phytoplankton communities from Atlantic Ocean - Tropical Atlantic ANT8 Metagenome | ecosystem: Environmental > Aquatic > Marine > Oceanic | place: Tropical Atlantic... | reverse complement strand
TTGATCTGTACCAGAGGCCCTCACATTAGTTAATTTTTTACCTTTTAGAACATTCACCTCTAAATCATTATCTCTATTGTGTTCTCCAACAATCATACCTTTATAAACTTTTGTCTTAGGTTCGACAAACATCGATCCTCGGCTTTGTAAATTAAAAAGTGCAAATGCAACAGCTTCGCCTCTTTCTGTAGCAATTAAAACTCCATTTCTACGGCCTTTAATTTCACCTTTAAAAATATCATACTTATCAAAAACTCTATTCAAAACACCAGTGCCTTTTGTTTCAGTTAAAAATTGATTTTGGTAACCTATTAAACCTCTCGAGGGTGCTTTAAAAATCAATCTGGTTTTTCCTTTTCCACCAGATTTCATTTCCTTTAATTCTGATTTTCTTTGGTTCATACTATCAATTACTGCACTTGAAAACTCATCATCAACATCAATCGTTACCTCTTCAAATGGTTCTAATTTTGATCCAGCACTGTCTTTTTTATACAAAACCCTTGGGCGAGAAACATTTACTTCATACCCTTCTCTTCTCATTGTCTCAATTAAAACACCTAACTGTAACTCTCCACGTCCCCCAATTTCAAAAGCATCCTTATTATCATTTTCAGAAAATGTTACGGCAACATTAGTTTCAGCCTCAGCTAAAAGTCTTGATCTTATAAGTGTTGAAGTAACCTTTTTACCTTCAGTTCCTGCAAATTCAGAATCATTTACAGTGATAGTGATTGCCATCGAAGGAGGATCAATTGGAGTTGATAAAATGGCATTTTGAATACTATCATTACATATGGTATCAGACACTGAAGCTTTATTTAATCCAGCTATGCAAATAATATCCCCAGCAAAAACCTCATCTATAGGAATTTTTTTAGTCCCTTGAAACCTCAACAGTTTTGTAAGTCTTCCATTTTCAACTTTAATACTTTTAAGATTTAACGATTTTACGTTTTCATTAACTTTAACAGAGCCTTGTATTACCTTCCCAATTAGACACCGACCTAAATAAGGATCAAAGTCCAATAAAGACGCCAACATCGCAAAAGGTTTGTTAATGTCAACATTGGGTTGGGGTACATATTTGAGTATTAGATCTAAAAGAGGGTCTAAATTATCGCGAGTATCATTTAAATCATTTACGCACCATCCATCTCTTCCAGATGAATACAGAATAGGAAAATCTAGTTGCTCTTCACTAGCTTCTAAAGCAACAAAGAGATCAAAAACTTCATCTACAACTTCGTTAATTCTGCTGTCTTGTTTATCAGCTTTATTAATAACAACTATTGGTCTCAAATCTTGTTTTAATGCTTTACCTAAAACAAACTTAGTTTGCGGCATTGGACCCTCAGATGCGTCGACCAAAAGAATAACTCCATCTGCCATTCCTAAAACTCTCTCTACTTCACCACCAAAATCTGCGTGACCAGGAGTGTCAATTATGTTCAGTGTGTGAGATTTCCAATTTATTGAAGTAGGTTTTGCAAGAATGGTTATCCCTCTCTCTTTTTCTAAATCGCCAGTATCCATTAATCTCTCCTCTACTGACTGATTATCTCTAAAAATACCACTCTGCTTCATCATTGTATCAATTAGTGTAGTTTTCCCATGGTCAACATGGGCTATAATAGCAATATTTCTTAAATTATTTTTCATTTAATTTTTTAAAGGATTTAAGTTTTTTCAAACAAATTTTTAAATATTTTGTTTTCAATACAGTTGAAAGGAAATATTATCAACTCTAAATATTTATGATATTAATATTATATAGTTTTTGACTGAAATACATTTAAGGTTTTTATGAGATATGTAGCCCCATTATCAGCTGAAGAAGCAACCAATTTTCTATTTTCAGAGAACGGTGTCTCAAGAGTTCTTGCTGGAGGTACAGATGTACTTGTCCAAATGAAATCTGGCATTGTTGAACCAGATCTTATTGTGGATATAAAAAAAATCCCAGGAATACGTGAGATAACTGCACTTGATGGATTTTACAGAATAGGTGCTGCTGTTTCTGGATCAGAGGTTAAAGACAACTATGATCTTAATAAGATGGTACCTGGTGTTGTTGAAGCTTTAGATTTAATTGGCTCAACTCAAATTCAAGGGCGATGTACTATGGTTGGAAATTTGTGTAATGCTTCACCTGCAGCAGATAGTGTGCCAGCACTTGTAGCTGTAGATGCTGTTGTCAACATCGTTGGTCCTGAAGGTAAACGATCTTGCAAAGTTGAAGCAATACCTATTGCTCCAGGGAAAACATCACTTAAAAGGGGCGAGTTTATAGTTTCAGTTGATATACCTTTTAGGGAAAATTTCTCTAGTGATGCATATTTAAGATTTACACCAAGAACTGAAATGGACATTGCTGTTGTTTCAGCAGCAGTTGCTTTAACTATGTCTAAGAAAGGTGTTTGCGAAAACGCAAAAGTTGTACTAGGAGCAGTTGCTCCAACTGTCAAGATTGTTGATAAGGCTTCTAAGGTTTTAATTGGATCAAGCCTAGACACAGCTACAATTGATAAATTGTCACAACTCTGCATAGATGCATGTAGTCCTATTTCTGACAAAAGAGGAACAATCGAGTTTAGAACTGATGTTGCTGGTGTATTAGCATCTAGAGCCGCAAAAATAGCTTATAAAAGAGCAGGATTTTAAAATGACTCAAGTACATATAAAAACAAATATTAACGGCGATAGCATAGAATTTCTTTGTGGACCTGAAGAAACTCTTCTTGATGTTTTAAGAGATAAATTACAATTGACTGGAACGAAAGAAGGTTGTGGCACTGGAGACTGTGGAGCTTGCAGCATCACTTTAGATGGAAAATTAGTATGCTCATGTCTTGTATTGGGTGCAGAAGCAGACAATTCCAAGATTACAACAATTGAAGGAATGTCAGATGGAGAAAAATTACACCCACTGCAACAAAAATTTTTGGATCATGCCGCTTTGCAATGTGGCATTTGCACTCCAGGAATTTTAGTTGCGGCTAAAGCACTTTTAGAGAAGAATGGCAACCCATCTGAGAGTGAGGTTCGATATTGGCTAGCTGGTAATCTTTGTAGATGCACAGGTTATGATAAAATAGTACGAGCTGTTATGGATGCAGCTAAAGAAATGAGAGGTTAGTTTAATGTCTCCATTAGATAATTCATACGAAAGAAAATTTAAAGTTATTGGAACTAAACCACCTAGACCGGACGGCATTGAAAAAGTTACAGGCAAGGCTCAGTATGGGGCTGACCTCTATGTTCCCAATATGCTTTTTTCAAAAATTTTAAGATCTCCACACCCACATGCTAAAATTTTGTCTATAGATATTTCTGAAGCTGAAAAATTAAATGGTGTTAAAGCAATTATAACCTCTAAAGACTTTAAAAATTACTCTGGAAATAAGCCAAATGACACACTTTTAAACTGCATAGCTCACGAAAAAGTTTTGTATGATGGTCATTGTGTTGCAGCAGTTGCAGCTTTAACGAATAGTATTGCTAAAACAGCAATAAAGTTAATCAAAGTCGAATATGAGATTTTACCTCATGTAACAGATGTTGATGAAGCAATGAAATTAGATGCACCAGTTGTTAATAAAGGATATGTTCTTGAAAATGTACCTTCTGGTTATTCTGAAAATGTAACAAGTTACTATGAATTTGGTCATGGTGATCTCAGTAAAGGTTTTAATAATGCTGAGTTAATTGTTGAAAGAACATTTAAAACTGAGGCAGCACATCAAGGATATATAGAACCTCATGCTTGTCTAGCTTCAATGACTTCTGACGGTAAAGCTGATCTTTGGTGCTGTACTCAAGGGCACTATAATGTAAGAGCAGTATGTGCAGATATTATGGGCATGGAATCATCTCAACTAAGAGTAACAGCATCAGAAATAGGTGGTGGGTTTGGGGGTAAAACATGTATTTTTATAGAACCAATTGCCCTAGCACTTTCTTTAAAAAGTGGAAAACCAGTTAAACTTGTAATGAATAGAGATGAAGTTTTTAAAGCTTCTGGCCCAACCGTTTCTACGTCTATGGATGTAAAAATTGGAATGACTAGTAAAGGTATAATTACTGCAGCTGAAGCGTCTTTAAGGTACCAAGGTGGGGCATACCCAAACGGTACTGTTGAAATGGGTGCTCAAAGTGCATTTGCGGCTTATGACTTAAAAGCTGTGATTACCAAGGGATGGAATGTTCTTACAAATAGACCTAAACAGGCTGCTTACAGAGCCCCTGGAGCACCTCAAGCCATTTATGCAGTTGAGAGTGTTATAGATGAATTATGCCAAAAACTTAGTTTAGATCCTTTGGATACTAGAATTAAAAATGCTGCCAAAAAAGGGACACTGTCTTCTTATGGACCTACCTTTGATGATATAGGACTTTTAGCAACATTAGAGGCAGCAAAAAAACATCCCCATTATTCTGCTCCACTTAAAGAAAATCAGGGTAGAGGTTTATCATGTGGATTTTGGTTTAATTTTGGTGGCGATACATGTGTAACGCTTAATGTTAATTTTGATGGAACTATTGGCGTTACTGAAGGGAATCCCGATATTGGAGGTTCTAGAGCATCTATTAGCCAAATGGCTGCTGAAGAACTAGGCGTTTCTTATGAAAAAGTAAGAACCATCATAGCCGATACAAATTCATTAGGACATAATGAAGTGACTGATGGAAGTAGAGTTACTTTTGCAGTAGGACTAGCTACAATTAAAGCTGCTCGCGCAGCAATTAAAGAAATGTGTAGAAGAGCATCTTTAATTTGGGGCATTGATGAAGATGCTGTCAGATGGGAGAATGGGTCCGCTATTCCAGCTGGACCTAATGCTGGGGAATTTGAACCTATGACTATAGAGGAAATAGCTGCAATGTCTTCTGAAACTGGGGGGCCAATTGCTGGACATCACGAAGTAAATGCTGAAGGCGCAGGTGTTAGCTTTGGAGTGCATTTAGCTGATGTTGAAGTTGACAAAGAAACTGGTTCAACAAAGGTTTTAAAATATACAGTTTTTCAAGATGCAGGCAAGGCCATTCATCCATCCTATGTAGAAGGTCAGATGCAAGGTGGAGCTGTTCAGGGCATAGGTTGGGCTCTTAACGAGGAATATATTTATGGAGATGATGGAAGGCTTCAAAACTCAGGTTTTTTAGATTATAGAATTCCTGTGGCATCTGATTTACCAATGATTGAAACTGTAATTCTTGAAATTCCTAATCCAGGACACCCTTATGGAGTTAGGGGTGTTGGTGAAACTCCAATTGTACCGCCTTTGGCAGCAATCAATAATGCCGTTTCCAGGGCAACGAATATACGATTTTCCGAATTACCTTTGTCTCCACCAAAAATTTTGTCAGCCATCAAGCATAAAGTTAAAGATGATTAAGGTAAGGATCTGGGGATCTTTACAAAAAGCCACCAATAATAATGAATATGTTGAAGTTGAAGCTGAAAATTTCAAACAACTATTAGATAACTTATGTCTAAAGCACCCAGAACTAAAACCACAAATATCTAGGGGTGTTTCTGTAGCAATAGACGGTATTATTTATAAAAATTCATGGTTTACTCCCATTAAGCCTGAAAGTGAAGTTGTATTAATGCCTTATATGGTTGGAGGTTAAATTGAGTATCAATAATATGATTAACCTCAAAAAAAACCCAATTCATATCAAGGGAGTTGAAAGGGACAAGATCGTAAAAAAAGCTCGCAAAGATCTGGAACATGATGGATGTGCAATAATAAAAAACTTTTTAACCCAAAATGCAATTAAACTTTTAGTTCAAGAGGCTAACGGAGTAGTAAACAAAGCACACTTTTCTTACAACAGAACAAATCCTTATTTCACTCAGGATGATCCAACCCTTAATAAGTCTGATCCCAGAAGAAAATTTTATAATAGATCAAATGGCTTTATACCCGCTGACAATTTTAGAAAAGATGGCACCTTAAGGGGAATACATGATTTCTTATATTTTGATGAGTTTATAAAAGATTGCTTAAATGAAAAAAAGTTTTCCAGGTATGCCGATCCTCTTGCAGACGTAATAATAAATGTAGCAAATGAGGGTAATGGTTTTCCATGGCATTTTGACACCAATAACTTTACTGTTACGCTTGCTATTCAAAATGCCGTTTCTGGTGGGATATTTCAGTATGCACCCAATATTCGCAAAAAAAATGAAAATTTTGATGAAGTTAGTAAAGTTTTGAATGGTAAGTCTGATAAGATTGTTTCAATAAATTTAAAACCTGGGGACCTTCAATTATTTAAAGGTAGGTATTCATTGCACAGGGTTAGTCCATTAAAAGGAAAACTTAATAGGTATGTTGCAATTTTTTCTTATGTTGAGGAACCAGGCATGGTTGGGTCTCCAGAAAGAACTAAACAATTATATGGAAAAGTTTTACCAATTCATTTTGATAGAGCAGGAATAAGAAATGATAAGTTTATTGATTAAATAAATTTTTAAATTATCCTTAAATATACTAACCGCAAACTATATTAACTAACAAAAGGTAAATTATATGAAAGAAATTGACTTAGCGTATTTTCCAATTATTGGAAGAGGCGAACAGATTAATATAATATGTGCAATACATGGGATCAAAGTTAATAATTTAATTTCTACGCCTATGGGAAATGATTTTGATAAAGATAAGAAAGCACCATTTGGAACGGTTCCATGGATGAAAGACCATAGTAATGGTTTAGAACTAAATGATTCGCTAGCTATTATTCAGTATTTAGTATCAAAATATGAAGGACCATTAACTCCTAAGACACACGATGATGCTGCATATGTTGCTATGTATTGGGGTTGGGTTCAAGATTACTATTCATATGTTTTGTCACCTTTGCATGACATTATTACTGATCACAGCGATCCTTTTTGGCGAAATCTTCGCTTAACTGACACCCTCGCAGAAGGAGGTAAAGAAACTGGAATAGCAAATCTTACTAAATTACATACAAAAAGAGTGGCCTATTTAGAAAAGCTTTTAAAGCAATCTAATTCATCTCCATTCCTTACAGGATCAAATTGTTCTTACGCTGATATTTTCTTGTATACATGTGTAAGAACAGTGCAAAAAACACCTGGTTTTGGAATTTTAAGAGACGCATGCAATGGCGATCCTTTCTCTGATTGTCCAAAAATTCTTAATATTTGTGAAGAAGTATCTAAGGTTGACCATGTTATTGAAACTGTTGGATCTAAATTTACAGAATGTCCAATATAAAGTAATAGACTATTTTCATAAGATGGCCTGAATGCCATCTTATGAATTGATCAATTTATTTACCTTCCTTAAATAAAAAAGTTTTTTCTCCTGTCATCATTTTTTGAATATCTTCCTTGCTCAAGGGCGGCATATCAGGAGGAACAGTCTCTACAGGCGGTATTCTTAATCTTCCCTTTGTGGCATCAACGCCATCCTTTCTAACATATCTTTTTTCATCACCTAATTGAGCAATAAAATCCCAATCTGGTGGATCACCAGGAACTGCTTTTATCATATGCCTTCTTTTTTGACTTTTTATAATATCTTGGTTGATTTTTTCCGGTTTCCAGTTTTGAAAGCAAATTGATAAAAGTTCCTCTAAAACATGTTTAAAGGATTCAACGCCAGCAAGATTTTTTAATTCTTTTGGGTCATTATCTAAATCAAAAAGCAAATTTGGATGACCATGTGTATAAATTAATTTGAAGCCACCTTTTCTTACCATTCTTGTCGGGACACAAGGACCTATATGATAATAATCAGAAATAGCAAAACTATCAGAAATATTTTGGTTTCCATTTGCAAACTGAAGAAGACTTTTACCTGAAAGACCATCTGAAAAGTTTTGATTATCTTGTTGCCCTATATCAATTATTGTTGGAAGTAAATCTACAAGAGATGTAACAACTGATGACCTGATACCTTTCTGAGAACCTGGTATAGAAGCTATCATAGGAACATGAGCTGACCACTCCCAAAAACATTGCTTAAACCACATACCTCTCTCACCAAGCATCTCTCCATGATCCGAGACAAAAAATAATGCTGTATTATTAATTTGGTCAGTTTCTTTTAATAAATTTATAATTTTTCCAACTTTGTCATCAATATAGGATATCATTCCATAATAAGCCTGTCTTGTTTTTCTAATATGCTCCTCGGTAATTGTATGACGATGCCTACCATGGGCAAAAAAAAGTGACTTTGAGAAATAATCTAAATTTTCAAAGGGGATAGGAGGAACTTCAGGTGGATTAATATCTTCATCATTATATAAATCCCAATATTTATGAGATACGTTAAAAGGAGTGTGAGGGCTTGTAAAAGATACTATCCCAAAAAATGGGTTTTGGTCTTTGTATCTAGAGAGATCGTATATTTTCCTTAAGCTTTGAAATTCAACGTCATCATCATAGTCTTCTTGCATTGTTCTAATGCATGGTCCCGCTTCAACAATTCCGTTTAGTGCAGTGCCTGAAGGTACATAAGAAGGCCCTTCACTCCAATTACCTATCCAATCAAAATTTGCTGGATAGACATCTGTAGTAAGCCTTTCGTTAAATCCGTGTAACTGATCAGGTCCTATAAAATGCATTTTACCTGATAGAAATGTCCAGTAACCCAGGCTTCTCATATAATGGGCCATCGTAGGAATAGAACTAGCAAGTTCTGTAGCGTTATCATATGCTGAGATTTCAGGACACAGCAAACCACTTAACATAGATGCTCTACTTGGAACACAAACTGGATTATTGCTATAAGCGTTTTCAAACACAATTCCTTGTTTAGCTAACTCATCTAAATGAGGAGTTTTGCAAACTGGATTTCCATATAGGCTCAAGGCTTGAGCAGCCAATTGATCTGCCATTATAATGATAATGTTAGGTTTTTTAGTCATAGTTTTCTCATCAATTACAGTTAAGGTTTAAACGTTCAAATAATTCTTTAGGAGCATCAGCTTGGTTCATCAATTCAACCATTTCTTTTAATAAAAAGTTTAAAACTTCAGGATCATCTATCGGAAACTTTTGTTCTCTATCAACAGATATATCAAATAGTTGGGATCCAATATCTTCAAACGTCATACCCTGAACTTCCAATGGTTCGTTATTTTCAGAGACTTTTGGTTTTACTTTTAGTAGTTGAAGTCCTTTTGAAAATTTAAAGGGATTAGAAAGTGTCATTTCTGACAACTCTCTAATTGAAAAACGTGATGTCATCCTTGTTGGCATTAAAGTATATTCATAAAGTCCAGAAGCAGACATTTTTTTTGGATATCTGAAGTATGTGTGCTTTCCGTCAGTGATATTACAGGCAGAACCAAAATATCCATATATTAAAGCTTTACGTATTTTTTCGTCGTCTTCAAAAGTATCTAAAAGAGATTTACCTGACACATCATTAGGAATGCTTAAATTAAATAAATCTAGAAAAGTTGGCATTATATCAATTGTTTGAGTTAAGGACTTAACTCTTGATCCTGATAACTTTGAAAAACCTGGGTGGTAAATCATTAGTGGAATATGAGCTATTTCATTATATACAGGCATTCTGTTTTTAGCCCACCAATCATGTTCACCTAGCAAAAAACCATGATCTGTAGTCAAAATTAAAGCAGTATCCTCCCATAAATCATTCCGATCAAAATAATCTAATAATTTTCCAAAATATTCATCAACCATACTCACAAGAGCAGCATAATTAGCTTTTAGTTCTGAAATTTCTTTTTTGGTTTCCTTTACTCTATCATAAATTGGCCAGTCTAATATTGGTCCATCATAATTGTTAGGATAAAGTTTTCTAAAACGATCAGGTGCATGGAATGGTTCATGTGGATCAAAACATTCGATTTGCAGAAACCAATTATCTTCATTTTTGTTTTTATCTAAAAAATTTTCTGCAAGTGAAAAAACTTGAGGAGTGCAAAAATCTTCCTCCTTAGTCATATATTCTCGATTGATCATATAGTTTTTTCTATGGTGTTGAGTTTTATGATATTTAGTTTTTAGAAGGTCCATATCAGGATTTACTTCAGCTTTCCATCGATCAATAGCTTGCCCCCTTACTAACTCCCAAGAGGAATATCTTTGATGATATGTTGCTCCACCATCTGCAAAATAATGATGATGGTCAGTAATAATATGAGAATAAACACCATTATTTTTCATAATCTCAGGGAATGATTCATCAAATGGTTCTAATGGGCCCCAACTTCTATGTAAAAAATTTATTCTTCCTGTATGGAGATCTCTTCTTGCAGGAATACATGGAAGACTGCCCACATAATGATTGTCAAATGTTATACATTTTTCCTGAAACCTTTTAAAGTTAGGTGTCTTAATATTTGTTTTATTTGAATATACCTCCAAGGCATTTCTATTAAGTGAATCTAATAAAACAAAAACAGCCTTCACACTATTTGCCTTTTTGAATTCCTTACAAAGAAATGAAACAAAATTAATATTATAAGTAAGGCAAAACCAATTAAATCAGTTGTAAAAGATACACTTAATAAACAAAATGTTATAACAATGTAACCTAATCTTTCTATTAAAAGTAACTTTGAGATCAACCATCCTTGGATAAATATTGATAAACATAAGGAGCCAAAGATTGCAGAAAATGCAGCCCAAAGAATCATATGAATTGACGCATCAATACCTATTAAAACAGGGTTATATGCGAAAAAATATGGTATAATAAATGCTGCTATGCCAAATTGACACGAAACTATAGCAATCCGAAATGGATTAGCATTCGCAAGACCCGAAGCTGCATAAGCTGCTAGAGCTACCGGTGGAGTAATTGATGATAGCATTGCGGAATAGAAAACAAAAAGATGTGCTGCTAACTGATTTATTCCAAGTTGTTCTAATGCTGGAGCAGCTAAAGTTGCAACCAATATATATGCAGCTGCTGTTGGCAAACCCATTCCTAATATTAATGAAGCAATCATAGTTAGCAACAGTGCCAAGAATATATTACCACCAGATAATGATATAACTAGCGATGAGAATTTCAATCCAAGGCCAGTTAAAGTTATAATTCCAATTATAATACCAGCACAAGCGCACGCCGTTGCTACCGGGATTACTGCTTCCACTCCATTTTCTATTGTGCGAAGAATTTTTTTAGGGGTAAGCCATGTTGCTCTTCTAACATAGCTTAAGGCTACTGCCATCATAAGTGACCATATTGAGGCATACATAACAGAGTATCCATCAAACATCATGTAAATAAATACTGGCAAGGATAAAAGTAAATGACCTCCCTTCCTCAAAGTTTCCCATATTGAAGGGATGTCTTTTGTATCAATAATCGGAATATTTCTTTTTATAGCTTCAATATGGACTACTGAAAAAAGAACTATATAATACAGAATTGCTGGTAGAAGGGCTGCCCTTGCAATCTCATAATAAGAAATTCCAGTCATATCTGACATTAGAAATGCTGCAGCCCCCATAACAGGAGGCATTAACTGACCACCAGTAGAGGCAACTGCTTCAATTGCTCCAGCTGTTTCAGGCCTATATCCCGTTCTTTTCATTAATGGAATTGAAATGGTTCCAGTTGTTAAAACATTAGCCACAGCAGTACCTGATATCATTCCCATCAAACTTGAACCAACAACTGCAGCCTTAGCAGGACCACCTCGCGATTTTCCTGTTAAAGCGTTTGCAATATCCATCAAAACTTTTCCTGCGCCAGAATTCTCTAATACTGCTCCAAAGAGTACTATTAATATTACAAAAGTTGCTGTCACACCTAACGGTGTTCCAAAAATTCCACTGCCACCCAAATATAGATGCGACATAATTCTATGCAGGCTATATCCTCTATGTCCTGCTTCACCTGGAAAATAATTTCCTAGTAAAGCGTATAATAAGAAAATGATTGCGAGTATTGAAATTGACCACCCTATTGTTCTCCTTGTAGCATCCAAAAGAAAAAATGTTGCAGCCAATCCTAAATAAAATTCATAATTTGTTAAATCACCATAACGATCATTTATCGCATCAAAAAAAATAATTTGATAAAACATCACTAATAAACTTATCAACGATGCCATTATGAAAAAATATGATTTAAAAGATTTAAATAAATCTTTAATTGATAAATTTCGTAGAGGAAATAAATAAACCAAAAATAGTATTATACCAATGTGAAACGATCTTTGAATCATATCAGGAAAAACGCCAAAGAAAGCGGTATAAATGCTAAATAAAGAAAGTATCGATGCTGCAGTTATTCTAATTATCCAAATTGGTGGACATGCTAAAAATTTATCTATTAAGTTCATCATATATAAATTAAATTATTTTTTTCTTGGATTATGAGGTTCTATTGTGTCGACAAATGGATATCGCCTTCTAGCTTTAGTTGCAGTAGTGCTTGGGTCTATTGCTCCTCTAACATATGCTTTTTTTGCATCTACAAAAGGTTGGTGGTCCCACCCACTCCATTTCCCTTTAAGTAATGTATCTTGAACAAAAAGACGCCTCTTCTGAGACCTTAGGACATTTTGTTCTAGTTCATCATAATTCCATCTTTTCTCTATCTCAGATTTCATCTCTTTCGCAATAATAGAGTAAGTAGGGTCATTGGCTAGATTTTTAGTTTCACCAGGATCTAAATTTAAATCAAACATCATAGGTGGGTCTGTTCGGCAATGGATATACTTAATACCATCTCTTATAAAAATTAGTGCCGGAGCATAAACGCCTTCGCCTGTGAACTCCAACATTAATTCATTAGGAATTTTTGTTTCTCTACCTTTCAT
>Ga0115011_10002480_pt1 | contig 12804 bp, 7 predicted proteins | sample TroAtlMetagenome_2_FD_88705 | JGI IMG/M metagenome (GOLD analysis project Ga0115011, IMG submission 88705) | Marine eukaryotic phytoplankton communities from Atlantic Ocean - Tropical Atlantic ANT8 Metagenome | ecosystem: Environmental > Aquatic > Marine > Oceanic | place: Tropical Atlantic... | reverse complement strand
GGGGCCAGGTTATGGTTCGCAATAAGCAGTATTCCCTCCTGGCCAAAACCGACGGCAGCAACGCTAGGTTGACTCGCTACAAAGGGCCTTTTGACGGCGAGAAACTTGAGGGATCCACACTTTCGCAACCGGAGAGAGCCCTCAAACAACAGTTCAAGGCCACGCTCGCACGACTCGCGAAGAGCCGCCTTTTAAGTGTCAGTAATGAGATCCGATTGAAGATGCAGAAGCCCAGGAGAAACAAGAAGTAGGCGTCTTTCCTTCCTTGCACCAAACCTGCGGCCCAGACAGAACGGTGGCACTGGCATACATTTCTGAATAACTAATAAGAACCATTATAAGAAACCCGTAACAATCATTCTGCATTCAGTAGTAAGTAGCTCTACTGCACGCAGTCAACCGAAAGGTATTTACATGACGAATAGATTCTATCTCCTTGCACTGAGCGCGTTTCTTCTGAACGTGCTCCCGGCCTCCGCGTCGCCAGAAATCGCGGAAACGGACCGCTCGCGGCCCAACATCGTTTACATCATGGCCGATGACCTTGGCTATGGTGACCTTGGTTGCTACGGACAAAAACTCATCCAAACGCCGCACATCGATCTTTTGGCTAAACGCGGCATGAGGTTTACCGATTTTTATGCCGGCTCGACCGTGTGCGCCCCATCGCGGTGCGTACTAATGACCGGCCTGCACACCGGCCATTGCTACATCAGAGGCAACGGCAAGGACAACCTGCGACCGGAGGACGTGACCGTTGCGGAGGTGCTCAAGCGAGCCGATTACGCGACCGGGCAGATCGGCAAATGGGGCCTTGGGCACGAGGGCTCGACAGGCCTACCGACCCGGCAGGGTTTTGACTTTTTTTACGGCTACCTAGACCAGCACCAAGCTCATCTTTACTACCCGACATTCCTCGTTAAAAACGAGAAGCGAATCAAGCTGCGTAACATCGTCCCCGACGAAGGTAAATGGGGCCAGGGTGTGGCTAGTAAAAAGATTGATTACAGCCCTGCATTGATGATGAAGGAAACGCTTGGCTTTATCGACTTGCACAAGGACGAACGTTTTTTTCTTTATCTCTCCTACACACTACCGCACGCCAACAATGAGGCCACTCGAAAAACCGGCGACGGCACGGCGGTGCCGGATCACGGAATTTACAAGAACAAGAAATGGACGAAGCAAAACAAGGGACAGGCAGCGATGATCACATACCTCGACAAGATGGTGGGACAAGTGGTCAAGCGGCTCGAGGCGCACGGCCTAAGCGAAAACACGATCATCTTTTTCACGTCCGACAACGGCCCACACAGCGAGGGTGGAAACAACGTCGGCTTCTTTGACGCCAACGGCCCGGTGACCGGCATCAAGCGCGCCATGTATGACGGCGGCATCCGCGTGCCGATGATCGTCCAGTGGCCCGGCCACGTGAAGGCCGGCAGCACGAGCGCGCTGATGGCTGGCGCAGTCGATTTCATGGCCACCGCCGCCGAGATTGCAGGCGTGAAACTGAACATACCCACCGATGGCATCAGTTTTCTGCCCACACTACTTGGAAAGGATGATCAACAGAAAAATCACAGCTACCTCTACTGGGAATTTTATGAGCAAGGCTCGAAACAGGCACTGCGCGCCGGCAAATGGAAAGCCGTCCGCCGGCCGATGATCACCGGCCCAATTGAGCTTTATGACTTGTCGAAGGACATCGCCGAGAAAAACGACCTGGCCAAGAGCTACCCGGAAATCGTCTCGAGCTTCGACCTGAAGTTCACCGAGGCGCACGCTCCAAACAAACGCTGGCGCGCAAGCGGCAAAGCGCGCGACGGCAAACGCGAACGCTCTGAGGGCCGGTAGCTGCAATTAAACACGACCCATCACTCACCCCGACTGGCCAAGGCCTTGCGGATAGCGTTGGCCTCAGCAGCAGCATCAAAGTCCGGGTTCGCTTTCGTCGGCACCGGCGCCGCGATTTCTTTCCGCCATGCAGCGAGCAGTTTGTGCAGCTCATTCACTTTTGACGGGTTAACCTTGACCAAGTTTCGCCGCTCACCGATATCGTCTTTCAGGTTGTACAACTCGAGTGCTCCATCCTCAAAATACTCGTGCAGCTTCCAGTCACCCAGGCGCACGGCGCTGCATGGTCTCGTGCGGAACAACGGGTCACGCTGCTCCCCAGTCACCTTGTACGCCTGAAGATATGCCGGGAAATGCCAAAACAACGGCCTCGGCCCAACGCTCTTCGCCTCACCTCTGATCACCGGCAGGATGCTTCGTCCGTCCAGCGGTTGGCCCGGCCGCTTGGCCTTGGCCAAGTCAAGGAATGTCGGATAAATATCGACGCCGATGATCGGCTCAGCGGTGGTCTGCCCCGCCTTCACTGTACCTGGCCAGTTCACGAAGAACGGCACCCTGATGCCGCCTTCGTAGTAGTTTCCCTTATAGCCCCAGAGCGGCGCCATGTCAGTCGCCGGCCCAAAGCCGCCGTTGTCGGAGAAAAAGAAAATCACCGTGTTGTCGCGCTGCCCAAGTTTATCGAGCTTGGCAATGATTTTGCCGACTCCCTCGTCCACCGACTGGATCATCGCCGCCATCGTCGCGTGCTGGTGCAATTTGCCCGGGCGCTTGGCCTCGTACTTGGTGATAATTTTTCGCTTGGCCTGAATCGGCGTATGCACAGCGTAATGCGACAGGTACGCGCACCACGGTTTCGTTTTGCTGCCTTCGATGAACTCGATGGTTTTATCCGTAAGTACGTCGGCTAGATACTGCCCGTTCGGACCAAAGTGACCCCGAAAACCGGGAAGCTTGGTGTGATCCACCTCAACGTCGAACCCCTGCTCCCCCGGTGTCGTGCCGAGGTGCCACTTGCCAAACATGCCGGTGCGATAGCCGGCCTGCTGCAACGACTCCGCCCAAGTGATGATGTCCGGCCGGAGCGTCTTCGTCCCGGCGATATGCTCCAACCGACGATGCTTGGCTAAACCCCGGGGCTTGGTGCCAACGTTGAAAATCTCATGGCGCGGCGTGTATTGCCCCGACAACAAGCAGGCCCGAGCAGGCGCACAGTTGGCCGAGCAGGAATAGGCGTCGGTAAAAACCATCCCGCCCTTGGCCAAGCGGTCAATGTTCGGAGTCTCGTAAAAATCCGACCCCATATAGCCGGTGTCCCGCCAGCCGAAGTCGTCGAGAAAAATGAACAAAATATTCGGCCGCTGCTCCGCTTGGGCAGCCAAGCCAAGCGCCAGCACTGTAATCGTCAGAAGTCGTTTTTTCATGTTTAATTATTCTTGGGGCGCAGCATCCTTGCGTCTACATCTTTTCGCCACTCACGCAGTTTTGCCAGTAACTTCGCTGTCTTCTTCGGCCGGACTCGTGCCAGGTCGTTTTGCTCGCCGATATCTTCCTTAAGGTTGAAAAGTTGCACGGTGTTGTTCTCGAAGTACTCCAAAAGTTTGTAGTCGTCTTCGCGAATTGCTCCGCCGGGGCTTTGCATACCGTGATTGCTGTAATGTGGGAAATGCCAGTAGATCGGGCCTCGCTCGAACGACTTGCCCTCCAGCGCGGGGGCAAAGCTCTTTCCGTCTTTGTGTTGATCAGGCTTTGCAGGCAAACCGACCATTTCCAGTATGCTTGGATAAAAGTCCGGGCTAATGACCGGCTCCTCGCAAATCATCCCTGCCCTGCCCTTGCCGGGCCACTTCACGATCATGGGTACGCGGACCCCTCCCTCATACAACCAACCCTTGGCCCCTCGGAGAGGCAGGTTGGAGGTCGCGTAGGCCCGATCGAGTTGATTCTGCTTAACAACCCTAGTGGGGTTGCCGAAGTTCCCTGCCGACATCCCTCCGTTGTCGGAGTAAAAGATGACAATGGTGTTGTCCTTCTGACCTATCTCATCGAGCTTTTCGAGTACGCGACCCAGGCTCTCATCCACCGACTCCACCATGGCCGCGAACTCGACGTTGTCCTGACGCTGCTTGATCTTGATTGTGCGCTGTGGCAGCACCTTGTGATCTTGATGCGAAGGTTTGCCCAAAAGTTCCGTCAATTTCTCGCGCAACAGCGGGGCCTTGTCGTCCGGGTTTCCCTCGAGGATGAATGGAGGTCCCTCCAGAGGCCGCAACTTGGCTAGTTTAGCAGTATACTTTTCGACCAAGTCCTTTCGGCCCTGTATCGGATCATGGACCGAGAAATGAGAGAGATATAGAAAGAAAGGTTGATCCTTGCTCTGCTCCATGAAATCAAGTGCCATGGACGTCAACTGATCGGTAAGATACTCATCCTCCTTACCCCTGATCGTCAGACCTTCCATCCGGTAGGGCGGATGGTACCCACCCCTCGGGCAGCACCCGTTCCAATTTGGAACCTGAATATCAAACCCCTGATTCAGCGGACCCGCCTCGGCATCGCCAAGGTGCCATTTGCCAAAGATTCCCGTACGGTAGCCCTTTGCCTTGAGGGCTTCCGCCAAAGTAACCTCCTCCAAAGGCAAAGCCTGAAGTTTCTCGGCGCTGAGGAAACGCTGAAAATCAAATTCGCGGCGGCCAGAGAGCCAATCGGTAAGGTCCAGCCGGCCAGGGTACTTGCCTGTCATGATACTTGCTCGTGTGGGCGAACAGACATGACAGGCGGCATAGGCGTTCGTAAAGCGAACCCCCTGCTTGGCGAAACGATCAATATTCGGTGTCTCGTAGAAGGAACTGCCAAAACAGGCGACGTCTCGCCAACCCATGTCGTCGACCAGAAAGAAAACAACATTGGGATGAACCCCTGTTCTTGACTCCACCGCTGTGCTTGACTGCACCAACCCCAGGGTAAAACAAACGGCAATTGAAAATAGCCTTATCACAGAAGCCGAAATAATGCCTAAACCCCAAACTGGTGGCAATCCTACAGGCTGGTCAACGTCGTAAGCGAGTCTTCGGATAGGGATACTTGGACAGGATAGCATTAAGTCGTTTTGCGACCTTTGGCCTGTTGGCATACTGGTTTTGGGTTTCCCACGGGTCGGCCTTGTAGTCGTACAACTCGTAATCAACTCCAGCATCTGGATCGCTGTGATTCTTCCACTCAACCAAGCGATAACGCTGCGTGCGGATGGCTCTACCTAGTTTGCCTCCACGAGGGTAGGCGTGATAGGCGTGGTTACGAACGCGCGCGTTCGGGTTCTTCAACACCGGCACTAGGCTGACCCCGTCAATCGGCTGCGGGCCACTCGGCGTGGGAAGGCCGGCCAACTCGGCCAATGTTGGGTAAAGATCGACCGTCTCGACGAGTTGCTCGGTCGCACTACCCGGCTTGGCCAAGTCCGGCGCGATGACGATGATCGGGATGCGGTTAGCCTGCTCAAAGTTGGTGTGCTTGGTCCAGATGCTTAAGTCTCCAAGATGCCAACCATGATCGCCCCACAAGACCACGATCGTATCCTTGGCCAAGTCCAGTTTCTCTAGAGCCATTGTTACTTTGCCAATCTGCGCATCCACATAGCTGGTGCTCGCATAGTAGCCGTGTATGAGCTTACGGGTGAGTTTTCCATCAATCACACCATTAGGAGGAACCGGCTTGAATGCCGCAATCTCGCCGCCGCGCTTGAGGGCAACTTTCGGCGCATTTTTAGGAAATGCACTGTTCACCGGCATCGGTAGTTTGTCTGGATCGTGCATGTCCCAATATTTCCTTGGTGCTGAGAAGGGCAAATGAGGGCGAACAAAACCGGCGGTTATGAAGAACGGTGTTCCATCATTATCCAACCTCTGCTTCGCAGCCTTAAGACGCTTGACAGTTTCATTGGCAACACGACCGTCGGCGTAAGCAGCGTCGTTTGCCATCGGGGACTCGTACGCCGCGCCGCGAGGCAGCGAACGAATTTGGCCAAGTTTCTGGTTTGTAAACAGCGCCTCTTCGCGAGTAATTTTACCACCATCGTTGCTCTCAGGATCGAGGTACTCGATCACTTTGTCATGAAAATGCGGGACGCTGAACGAATCAGGATCACCCTGATTGCCATGTCCAATGTGGAATACTTTGCCAAGCGATTCTGTGCGATAACCATGTTTGGCGAAATACTGAGGCATCGTCACGGCGCGGGGATAGGCCTTGCGCAAATCGCTACCAAGACCGTAAAGGCCGGTTGATGTCGAATGAGCCCCGAGCATCAGCGTAAACCGTGACGGCGCACAGACCGCCTGATTGCAGTACGCCATATCAAACTGCATACCGCGACGAGCCAAGGCATCCATATTTGGGGTTATCGCCGCATTGTCGCCGTAGCACCCCATTGCCGGTTTCAAGTCGTCGACGAGGATCAATAGTACATTCGGTTTCTGTGCCGCCTGTACTGCTCCAAAACCAAGCGCAGTGACCAATTCCAAAATCAAAATCCGATTCATTTTTACTTTTCGTTATGATAACAACAATCGGTTGTCGCGCGGGTATGCGCTTGTTAGTTTACCCCTTACAACCGACACAGTAAACTGGGATAGACAATGGAAGTAACAGAAGCAATCCGAAATCGCAAATCCGCCCGAGCATTTCTTGATAAAGCGGTTCCGGAAGAGATCGTCACCGAGATATTGGAATGCGCCCGGTGGGCACCGTCTGGAGCCAACACACAGCCGTGGCATGTGAGTGTGCTTACCGGAGAAACCAAGCGGAAACTCGGCGAAGCCATGGCCAAGCAGCGAATCAGCGGCGAAAAAATTAGGCCGGATTACAACTACTATCCGACGAAAAGCGAGGAGCCTTATATTTCACGCAAATATGCCTGCGCCGCCGCACTCTACTCGGCGCTGCGTATCGAGCGCAAAGACATAGAGAGGCGCAAGATGCAGTGGATAAAGAATTACCACCACTTCGGCGCGCCAGTTGCCCTACTTTTTTTCATCGATGCGATTCTCGAGAAAGGCTCGTGGGTGGATTCCGGGATGTTCATTCAAAACGTCATGCTCGCTGCCCGAGGCCATGGACTCGAGACCTGCCCGCAAGCCGCCCTCGCCGAATATCCTGATGTCGCTCGGGATCTACTGAACGTTCCCGAAACAAAAAAACTTATATGCGGAGTGGCGCTTGGCTATGCGGACTACGGCGATCCGTCTTACCAATACCGCACCGACCGCGAGCCTGTTGAGAGCTTCACACAATGGCATCGCTAAGAAGAGTTGTCCCGATTGCATCCGCTTGGTCGTTGCTAACCGTTCTACAACTGGCTGGTCTTGGGCAAAACCCCCTGTCCGTCTCCAAACCCGAGGCCGACAACTCAGTGAAAGCCGAACTGGCTTCGTTTGCGGTCGACAAACAGCTGCAGGTCAACTTGTTCGCCGATGAGTCGATGGGTATCGCCAATCCCGTTTGCATGCGATGGGACGGGCGAGGGCGGTTGTGGGTGCTATGCACATGGGCCTATCCACAGCTAAAACCGGGCGAAAAGCCAAATGACAAGCTGCTCATTCTCGAAGATACCAACGACGACGCGAAGGCGGATAAAATTTCCACCTACATTGATGGACTCAATATGCCCACCGGGTTTGCGCTCGGCCATGGTGGCGCTTACATCGGTAATGGGCGCGAGTTGCTACATGTGCGCGATACGACCGGCGACGGTAAAGCAAACGAACGCGTGGTGCTTTTCAGCGGCTTCGGGACGGGCGATACTCATCAAACGATCAACTCCTTCGAGTGGAGTCCCGGCGGAGAATTGTTTTTCAGCCAAGGGCTGCACTGTTTTTCGCGCGTGCAAACACCGTGGGGCATTCGCAAACTGGATGAGCACGGTTCATGGAGACTGCGACCACTTCGCCGCCAACTGCACCCGCATCGGCGTACTTCCGGTGGCGGCAATCCGTGGGGATTTGCATTTGGCAATTGGGGCGAGCCATTTATTAAAAGCAACGGCCCGGGCGTCAGCGAACTATTGCCTGGGATGATCGCAAGCGAAAAGATCGTCGGCGATTACTGGGGCGGGGCGGTGCAGATTGGCGCAACGAAAATTAAATCGATGATTATCGAAATTGTCGATACACCGGTTTTGCCAAAGAATTTTCAGGGGGATTTCCTGATTGCCGGTTATTTTGCACGCAACATCGCCCGCCTCCGCCCCACCGTGGACGGCGCTGGTCACAAGTTACAAACCCTAGCACCCATTCTCACTTCCACTCACAACGCTTTTCGCCCCGTGGACCTCAACACCGGCCCCGATGGTGCACTGTATATCGCCGATTGGTTCAACCCTATCATCGGCCATTACCAAGCCTCGCTGCGACATCCAGACCGTGACAAAATAAACGGTCGCATTTGGCGGATCACAACCAAAGGCCAGAGGCTGCTCAAACCGGCGGCATTGGGAAAAATGAATGCCGCGCAATTATGCAATCAACTAGCCTCGCCACTGCGTCGCACGCGCAAACAGGCCAAGCTTCGCCTGATGGATTTACCAAAGGACAAGGCTATCGCCGCTACGCAACAATGGGTGGATTCCATTAATCCCACCGACCCCGCGCTTGAACCCAAACTGTTCGAAGCCATCGGCGTTTTTGAATCGCACGAAGTAGTGGACCGTCCCTTGCTCGAGCGCCTGCTCGCCTCGAAGGATTATCGTGCGCGCGCTTATGCCACACGCGTGATCGGGCGCTGGCATGACCGTTTGAAAAATCCGCTTGCACTTTTGCGCCACAGCGCGACCGATGAACATTTGCGCGTACGGCTGGAAGCCATCGTTGCGGCGAGCGATGTTCGCGAGGCGGAATCCATCTCCATCGCCGCGCAAGCCGCCTATGGCTCAGCAGATCGATTCATCACATTCGCCTTCAAAAAAGCCGTCCACTCCCTTGCCAGCGAATGGAAACCCGCGTTGTTGACGGGCAAACTGGATTTTGCCAAACCGGAACATCTGTTCAGTGTCGTGCGCGAAAGCGGTGGTAACGAAGTCGCAAGCGTGGTGCGCCAAAAACTGGCCGACCCCGGGCTATCCAACGCGCGGAAACTTATTCTCGCGGAATTGCTCGCCCAGATCGGTAATAGCGCCGACGCCGGTCTGGCCCTGAAGTCGGCTCCAATCAATCCCTCCATTCTGCACGCTTTGGTGAACGCCGCCAGTGAGCGCGATTTGAAAGCACCCGCCAATGCAGCGGAATTACTCAACGTGCCATTGAAGACCACTGCGACGCGCGCCGGTGCGGTCCAATTAATTGGCGCGTGGAAAATTAATGCGCATGCAGAGACTATTCTCGCCTTTGCCGCAAGCCAAACGGAACCGCTCGCCGTGCGAGTGGCCGCTGCGGTGGCTTTGGGGGAACTGAACATTGCACAGGCGGGGGAAATGCTGACTTCGTTGGTGACGGGGAATGGCGCAGCGGATTTGCGCGTCGGGGCTTTGGGCAGCTTGGCCAAGCTCGACGTTGTTCGCGCGGCACAATTGACGGCGCGGCTGTCAGGCCGAGTGAAGCCGGATGAATTGGGGCCGCTGTTGGCCATGTTGTTGCAACGTAACGTCGGCGCGGATGCGATGGCTGACGCGCTTGGCCATACGGAGGTTTCGGCGGATACCGCAAAGTTGATTCTCCGCTGGCTCAACGAAGCGGGGCGAGAAGAACCAAAATTAAACTTAGTTTTAAATAAACTCATCGGTGTACAATCAGTTGCACCGATTTACAGTGCGGACTATGTGGGCGCGTTGGCCAAGGAAGCACTGGCGAAGGGTGATGCGCTGAATGGCAAAAAGATTTTTCAACTGCCGCTAGCCAGTTGTACGGCATGCCACGCTGTGGACGACGTGCGCGGCGCGGTAACTTCGGTGAAAGGCCCGAACCTTTCGGCAGTGGCGGCGGGTTTGCCGATAGATCTTTTGGTCGAAAGCGTGCTGTGGCCCGCACGACAAATCAAAGAAGGTTACGCCGCCACCACGGTGATCACGAAAGACGGCCGCGTTCTGAGCGGCTTCGCCCACAGCGAAGACAAAACCGTACTGCGGGTGCGCGATCTGGCCACCGGCAAAACCGCATCCGTCCAAACCTCCAACATCGAGCAACGCACCCGCAACGGCACCGTGATGCCGTCGGGCCTTACCGCCAGCCTTACACGCGCTGAACTGCTCGACCTCATTAAATATTTGTCCACCCTGAAAACCACCGGTGAGCTTAAGTGACGCGTGGCTGAAAACTTTGCTAATAAAAAAAGAATGAAAAACAGAAGTCTTGTTACCTTCGTATTGATTGCAACACTGTTGGCACTGAATATAACGACCATGCCACGTGCCAACGAGTTGCCTTTCGAACTGCTGAAGACCCCCGCTACACAAGACTCAATGGCTCCCAATCTGTGTTCGTTTGGCGATCATTTTGTCCTGAGTTGGATTGACCGTAAAAGCAAAGGCGTCGCGAGCCTGCGCTTTGCCGGTTGGAAAGGCAAAAAATTTGGCAAAGCAAAAACGGTCGTGACATCCAAGCAGATGTTTGCCAACTGGGCTGACATTCCGTCGGTCATCGAGGCACCGTCGGGTGATCTCTATGCTCACTGGCTCAACCGCATCAGCAGCGAAACCTACGCCTACGGCATCCGCATCGTGCGCTCGACTGACCGCGGCAAAAATTGGAACCCGATGGGCTGGCTACACAACGATACCAGCCCGACGGAGCACGGTTTTGTTTCCTTCATCCCTGAAGGGAAACGGGTGCGCGCCTTCTGGCTTGACGGCCGTTCGATGACGAAGGAAGGCGGAAAAATGATGCTTCGTACCGCAATCCTCGATGGAGGGAAAATCAAGGAAGCACGCGTTCTCGATGACGACGTCTGCACCTGCTGCCCCACATCCGCCGCGCAAATAACCACCGGCCCGATGGTCGTCTATCGCGATCGATCGCCCAAGGAAATCCGCGATATCGGATTCACGCACAAGAAGGATTCCGGATGGAGCAAGCCGTCAACCGTTCACACGGACAATTGGTTCTTTCCCGGCTGCCCAGTCAACGGTCCAAGCATCGCCTCTCACGGGGATCTGGTCGCCATCAGCCGGTTCACCGTCTCTAACAACAAGGCGCAGGTGATACTCCGATTATCCAAACCTGACAAAATGAAATTTGGAAAGGAAATCGTACTCGACCAAAACAGCCCCGTCGGACGCTGCGCCACCGTCTCCACCAAGGATGCGGTGTTCACTGTGTGGATTGGGAACGAAGGAAAGCATACCACACTGCAAATGGCACAGGTTTCTCCAGCTGGAAAAATCGAGCGGCGAACAACGCTTGCCCCCATCGATAAAAACCGCTCCAGCGGTATGCCGCGCGCCGTTGTCAGCGGCGGTTATTTATGGGTCACATGGACCGGCAAGAACCGCGTGCGCTTGGGCCGTTTAAAAATAGGAGCTTAAATATGTTGAGAAAACTATCAACCACATGGGCCGTCAGTGTCTCCATGCTATTCGCGACCGATCTCACATTCGCGGCAGAAGGAATTGGCACTCCGAACATTATCGTGATTCTGGCCGATGATTTGGGTTACGGCGACGTTGGTTGCTACAACCCTGAATCCAAAGTGCCCACACCGAATTTGGATCGCTTGGCCAAAAATGGGATACGGTTCACCGATGCTCACAGTCCATCTACCGTTTGCACACCCACGCGTTACAGTATCCTCACCGGCCGCATGGCTTTTCGCACCGGCATGCGCGGTGTTTTCACCGGTGCAGGCGGCCCATGCATGATTGAAAAAACGCGCCTGACCCTGCCCTCCTTGTTGCGCGGCAAAAGTTACGCGACGGCAATGTTCGGTAAATGGCATGTAGGCATGACCTTCTTTGACAAGGCGGGCATACCCATTAACCAAAACGGCCTACCCGCAGTGAAACGGATTGATTACAGCCGGGCTATTCCCGATGCACCAATCCACCGAGGCTTCGATTATTTCTTCGGGACCGCGTGCTGTCCCACCACAGACTGGCTTTACGCCTATGTTGATGGAGATCGTATACCCGTGCCTCCAACTCACATTGTCGATCGCACGCCACTCCCGAAGCATCCTTACTCAAACGACAACCGTCCGGGCATGATTGCGCCAGGCTTTGATCTGGAGGAAGTGGATATGGTTTTTCTGGAACGGAGCCTTAAGTTTCTGGATAGCCACGCCAGGAAATCCCCTAAGAAACCGTTCTTCCTCTTTCATTCCATGCAGGCTGTGCATCTGCCCTCATTCCCCGGCGATGCCTTCAAAGGTAAAACCAAGGCCGGACCACACGGCGATTTTATTTTCGAAATGGACTTTGTAGTTGGTCAACTCATGAAGAAGCTAGAAAACCATGGTATGGCAGACAACACATTGGTCATCTTCACGAGTGATAACGGCCCTGAGGTTCCCACCTCCATTTCCATGCGACATGATCATAACCACAACGGTGCCCGCCCATGGCGTGGCGTAAAGCGCGATCAGTGGGAAGGCGGTCACCGCGTTCCTTTTATCGCTCGTTGGCCCGGCAAGATCAAACCCGACAGCATTTCTCACCAGACTATTTGCCTCACGGACATCATGGCCACAGCCGCCGCAATCACCGGTGCGAAAATTCCCAATAATGCCGCCGAAGACAGCTACAATATTTTATCTGCACTTCTTGGCAAAGACACCGAACCCATTCGTAACTATACCTTGCACCAAACTATCAGCCTCGCCATGGCCATCCGGCGCGGCCAATGGAAGTACCTTGATCACAAAGGCTCCGGAGGCAACAACTATGACCGCGAAGGCAGATGGGGCATGAAACAATACGCATTACCCGAGAAATCCCCGAACGCCCCAGGCCAATTGTATAATCTGGCAAAT